>BNJS01003678.1_pt1 | contig 64765 bp, 102 predicted proteins | sample 8540461 | NCBI WGS metagenome assembly BNJS01 (sample SAMD00202454, study PRJDB9452) | human saliva metagenome | isolation source: human saliva | place: Japan
TGGAGATGATAGACAATAATTGGATAAATGTATTATGCTAAACGTCTGAAAGATAAGTATGATATTAAGCTTAGAATGGTTCCTATGAATATAGAAGATATACTTACTCAGTTATCCGGTGAAGCCGGAGCATGAGGCAAAAAGATGGCGATATAGATATGATATGGATAAATGGAGAAAATTTCAAAACAGCTAAGGAAAATAATCTTCTCTATGGTTCATTTACAGATAATTTGCCAAATTTTTGATAAGTATATAGAATATAGATGAGAGAGAAGTAAATTATGACTTCGGTTTTCCTATACAAAGGTTTTGAAGCTCCTTATGGTAAGGCACAACTTGTAATGTACAATGATAGTGCTATAACACGGAAACACCAAAAGAATACAGCTGAGCTTTTTAGAGTTTTGCTAAAAATATAAAAGGAAAAGTTACTTATCCGGCTACCTGATTTTTACAGGTTCAGCTTTTGTAAGAAATATTATTTATGATATTGTAGGTTATGAGCAATTTGCCGATATGCGGAAGATAAAGAAAAAGTAAAAAGAAGCAATAGAACCGTCACTAAAATATTTAAGAGAGTTAAATCCATATTTATGGAATGAAGGGAAAACTTTCCGGATAAAGAACCTACAATAGAAGAATATGTATGCTGATGGTGAGCTGGTTATGGGTATGTCTTATGCGGCTTTTGGAGTGGCGGCTAATATTGAAGATGGAACATTTACAGATACAACAAGAAGTTTCCAATTTGATAAAGGAACTATAGGAAATACAAATTATATAGCATCTGTGTGACTCAGGAAATAAAGCAGCGGCTATGGTAGCTATAAATGAAATGATTTCTCCTGAAGTTCAGGCAAAAAGATATGCAGATTTAAAACTATACTATAGTTGATTATAACAAACTTGATTGATAGTCAAAAAGCAGTTTGATTCTGTAGAAATAGGAAAAGGGTATTACCACAAAAGTGAGTGCTTTCAAAAGACTTCCGGAAATGCGGCAGGGTTTTAGTTCCTATTATAGAAGAAATATGGGCAGAAGAGGTAGTTGGTAAATAATATGAAAAAGTTGACACCATATTTTTATTGGTGCCACAAATTATAGTTGGAATAATATTTTTACTTGGAATAGTAATCGGAGTTACATGGAGTTTTCCGGTGTAATTCCGATTTTTGGTATATATGTACCTACTTTTTAAATATTATAAAGAAATATTCGCAAGAGCAGATACTATAAGTTCTATTTTATATAGTATCAAAATATCGGGTATTTCATCAATATTAGCAATAATTATAGGTGTATTTCTATGCTATATTATGTTAAGAACCGGGAAAAATAAAGGTTTTACTTTTGCTAATTACTAAGCTTCCTATATTGGTTTCCACATAATAGTAGCTCTTGTGCTTGTAAATATTATTTCTGCAAACGGTTTGTTGGCACGTCTATGTTATCAAATAGGACTCATAAAAGAAATGACAGTACGGATTTTCCTTTTAGTATATGATAAATATGGTATAGGAGTAATATTTGCCTACTTATGGAAAGAAGTTCCTTTGTTATTTATTTTTACTATAGCTTTTAATGTCCGATTTATAAGTGAAAGCTTAGGTGAAGCGGCTATAAATTTGGGAGACAAGGAGCTTTGAATCATTTTTAAAGTAACATTACCCTTTATGCTATAATACAATAATGAGTGCTTTTTAATTATATTTACATATTCTCTTGGAGCATACGAATTACCTCTGCTTATGGGAGCGACTATTCCTAAGGCTTTGCCAATTACTGACATATAAGAATTTCACCCGGATCTTAGGATGAGAACCTATGCTATAGCATATAATTGGCATATTGATAATTATTTCATTAATAGCATCTTTGATTTATTTTCTATTAATAAGTAGGAGTAGTAAGGAGTTAAGACGAGATGAAAAATAAGATGAATTAAAAAATGTAATTCTGGCTATTTTTATCTTTATAATAGTATTTCCTTACTTACCCTACTAATATGGATATTACAGAAAGATATACTTGGCTACATATATTACCGAATAAATTCTCAATGAGGCCTTGAATAATACTATTATTAAGTAATGATCTTTTAAAACCTTTACGCTTAGTATTTGGTTTCCTTAATAGTATCATTTATATCTGTTAGTATAGCTGTTCTTGAGTACCAGAGCTTTTTGCTTTTTATAAATTCAGAGGAAAAGTATACTATCTTTTATAATGCTAAGTCCTTTTTTAGTTCCCGGTACAGTTTTTGCTATGGGAATACAAATATTTTTTCTTAAAATAGGCTTAGGTGGAAGTGTTCTGGGTGTTATTATTTGCCATGTGAGTTTATTCACTCCTTATGTAATAAACATAGAAGAAGGAACGGTATTTTTAGGTAATGCTTTGGAAGAACAAGCTAGAGTATTAGGTTGTTCAGAATTAAGAGCTTTCTTTGAGATTAGCTTACCTAATTTAATACCTGTAATCTTATCAGCTTTACTATAGTTATATAATTTCAATCAGTCAATATTTTTCTGACTTTGCTTATAGGTGGTGGAAATGTAAAAACTATTTTCTGTGGTAATGGTTCCATATATGCAAAGTGGAGAAAGAAATTTTTCAAGTATATACGCTGTGATGAGTCGTAACTATAGTAATGTTATTTTTGATGCTCTGGCAAAATATTTTGTTAGAGAAACTAAGATAGAATACTTTTTAGATAAGAGGTGGATATGAGTTTAGAAATAAAAATAGAGCTTTATTTAGATAAAATCATATGCTTAAAAATCTTGAGTTTAGAAGTGAAAGATGGAGTTTATAACTATTTTGGGTAAGAGTGGTTGTGGTAAAACCAGTCTTATAAAAAGTATAGCAGGATTTAATGAAATATCTTCAGGAATATTAGTATTGACGGAGATAGCATATTAAACTTAGCTCGGAGAAAAAGGCAAACGGTAATAGTATTTCAAGTTTTGACTTTTTCCTAATAATGAATGTAGAAGAAAATATAAGCTTTTCTATGAGCTTAGAAAAATACCAAAGGATAAAATAAAGAAAAGAGTATACGATTTTGCTTGACTTAGTAAGGCTATCCGGCACGAAAAAGAAAAATATCTCAACTTTCAGGTGGGCAAATGCAAAGAGTTGCTTTGGCAGAGGCTGGTGCAGATCCTAAAGTCTCACTTAGATGAACCTTTTTCCCAAGTTTAGATGAGAGTCTTAGAAAAGAGATGGGTAAATTAGTAAAAGATTTACATAAAAGAATGGAATAACAACTATAATGATTAGCCATGATAAAGAAGAAGCCATGAAATTATCGGATAGAATAGCTCTTATGCAAGAAGGAAAAATAGTACAATACGGAAGTCCTATGAGATCTGTTTACCCATCCTAAAACATATTGCTGGTTTATGGGAGAAGTAAAGTTATGTGGAATTAATATTAATAATAAGTTTATTTGCGAATTTGGTGGGTTCTGATATGAAGATGGAGTGGCCATTGGAATCTGGATTGCTGTTAAGACTAGTCAGGTAAACAATATTTATAAAAAGGGTGGAATATATAGAGTTCATAAAAAGTGTATTATATAAAGGGTGAGTATGTTACATTGGTACTCAGATAAAAGATTATTTAGTAAATATGTCTTACGAAAGATTTAAAAGTCTTAATTTTCGATAGAGTTTAGAATATAGTTTATCTATTAAAGCTAATATTACAAATCCTGTTATATTAAAAGGAGTAATTGTATGAAAAAGAAAAATTATTTTGATTTGAGATAATACTATGGGACTTTTAGTTGTGATGTAAGATGATGTTTAACATTGCTTTGCATATTAGCTAATAAAGAGGTAGAACTTTTAGCTATAACTACAGTTTTAGTAATAATAAAATGAAATTGATATATAAGAATACCAAAGACTATGATTGCCGATTTGAATTAGATATTCAATATATTTGAGTTGCTTTAGAGCCTATGGATTATGACAATGAAACTTCAGAGTTTATTGCCAAAAATGGTAGAAATCTATAAAATGAGATGAAATACTTGCTGGGTTCACTAGATATTGCAGGTGCTTATAGTCATAACAAAATTTTTATAAAGATTTGATCAATAACTCTAATGGGTGGTATAACAGAGGACTTGATATTTGAGAAAGAAGAAAATGAATGAGTTGAATTTTTCCTATAGATTATAAATCATCCTATCAAATTCTCACTAAAGCTCATAATATTAATATTATGACCCGGAAGTAGCCTATCTTTCTTTACTTTTTGAATTGAAAGAAGAATATAGAGACAAAAGCTATTTATCATCTAAAAATAAAAGGTAAACATTAGAAACAAGGATAATAAGGAGTTTTTGAAACTTTGGAGACTACATCTTATATAAGACATCGCATTGGTTTGATTATAATGAAGAGGTTTATGGGATCGAGGGGTTTTTATAGATGCAGGATGCTGTGACTCGTGTATGTTTCTGTAACGATGCTGTCAAAGATAACATAGCTCAGATACTGTCTGACGAAAGGTGTTAAAACAGGATATTTGCGTATAAGCACAGATGATAGAGGATGAGTTTGTACCTGGTAGATAAAGCTAAAGAGATAGATGGATTCTATGGAGTCTGTGTGATGACAGCTTAGTATACATACGACTGTTCTGCAGTTAAAGTGTGATAAAGAATAATGTTATTTTGGAGGTAGAAGGGTATATTAACAGAAGGGACTCTGCTTAAAAATACATGCAGCCTGCGATTTGCGCTTAGCCTTACTTTGTCCTATTTCCGGTGGTGAGGCGGTTGGTATCAGGAAATGGTAGAAAGTGGAGATATTCTCAAAATGGTGAGAGAGTTATCAAATATTTGGATTTATGATAAAGGATTATATGTTTTATGAGATTAAATGCAAATGGAGATTATACAAATAATACCAAGGAATTTATAACTACTACGCTAGCCTGTATGAATCGATTAAGAAAAGCATACCATTCATATAAGGATCTTGCAAGGTGTTGATACGTGCGAGTACTATGACGCATTAAATCACTATTCCTTAATGAGGAGGGTAAAAAGTGGGTGTAGCACCCAGCTAAAGTTAAGTGTGGAGCGTTCTAACCACTCGAGACCTATGTAAATGAGGCCATGGCCACTAAAGATTACTTATTTTAGCCAGGTATCTTTGCAGATACTGAGTACAGCTGAATATATATTTTGAGTGGGAAAGAGATGTTTCCAAATTTTGACAGAACACGGAGAAAGATATGTTGTCATAGCTCAGTACAACTGCGGGAAGATAAAATCTATGAGATTTGCATTGAAGAAGCTCAGACTTGAGTATGCATAAGAGGTGCCGGACACTATGATGATATAGTAGATCCGGATTAACAGTCAGTATAGGCTTTTACAGTGCGAGAAGGTAATAGAAGTGTTTACTTACTAGTCTTAAAGAGTTCAGAGTAAGAGTAGTTGAGATGCTATAAAGAGATATTATATAGTATTTCTCCCAGAGTTGCAGTAGGTAACTCTTTGATTTATGATTATATAAATAAAAATAATACTTATAAACTAAGTCTAGATTTATTTATAGATTTATTCTATAATAAAAATGTATATCTATGTAAAATTATATTTTGGTATGTATACAAAAACAACAAGGAGGAAGATGATGAGATGTAAAACACATAAGCTTAACAAAAAGCTTCAGTTGAGCAGCCAAGATAGGTCCAACGACCCTTGCTCCAAGTTTTGGGTAAGTTACCAACATTTTTATGATGAAAATCTCATCGTAGGTATTCAAACATCGGATGATGCAGCCGTATATAAAATAAATAATAGGGTGGCTATGATACAGACAGTGGATTTCTTTACTCCTATTGTTGATGATCCATATCTTTTTGGACAAATAGCTGCAGCAAATTCGCTTAGTGATGTATATGCTATGGGTGGAGAACCTAAGGTTGCTTTAAATATAGTCGGTTTTCCAAATTGCCTTGATCCATCTATCTTAGGTGATATAATGGCAGGTGGAGCTTCAAAAGTAAAAGAAGCCGGAGCAGTCTTGGTAGGTGGACATTCTATACAAGATGATGAACCTAAGTATGGACTTTGTGTATCGGGATTTGTTCATCCGGATAAAATATTACTAAAACTATGGAGCTAAAGTAGGAGATATACTTATTTTAACTAAAGCAAAATAGGTAGTGGAGTAGTAAAATACAGACTTTAAAAAGTAGATATGGCAGAGCGAAGAAGCAAAAGAAGAAGCTATATACTGTATTGAAAAGCTTAAATAAAAAGGAAAAGAAGTTATGGAAGCTTTTCCTGTTAATGCGTGATACAGATATAACAGGCTTTGGTTTATTGGGACATTGCATAGAAATGGCAGAAGCAAGTGATATTAGTTTTGAAAATAAAATATAGAGATATTGCTTATATAAGTGATGCAACAGAGTATGCAAAAAATGGGACTTATTCCGGCAGGTTCTTATAATAATAAAGATTATTATAAAGATAAAATAGATGTTGAGGGAAGTACCGGAATATATAATAGATTTATTATATGACCCTACAAACCTCAGGTGGACTTTTATATAGTGTTGCTAAAGAATACTTACGGAGATATTGAAAGCTTTTGAGAAAGCAAATATGGATACAAAAAGTTTCAATTATTGGAAGTAAAGAAAGGGAAAAAGTTTATTTATTTAAGATGAGACTTTAAAATTTGATGGATAAAAATTATTTTTAGAGAAATACCCAAAAGTAGATTATATCCTGGAAGATGATTAAAAAGTTGATAAATATATATTCTAGAAAATTTGTAGTTGATACTATAGCAGAAAACAGATGAACTTAGATGTTTTATAAGTGAAGAGATAAAAAGATAATGTAGAAGCTATGGAGCTTAAAATAAAGAACATAATAGAAGATATAGTTAAAGAAGTAGAGACAAAGCTTTTGTACCAAATCTGAAGAAAGTAATAAATGCAGCAGGAACTATACTACATACAAATTTGGGAGAGAGCTCTTATAAAGTGAAAAGATATAGCAAGGAAAGCTCTTGATATAGTTAGCGGATATTCAAATCTTGAATATAATTTGAAAGCCGAGAAAAAGAGGAGAGATATTCCAGTTTTAGTGACTTATTATGTAATCTTACGGTGCTGAGGGAGCTATGGCTATTAATAACAATGCAGCAGATTATGCTGATACTTAGTACTTTAGCTAAAGATGGAGAAGTAATTGCTTTCCAGAGGAGAATTAGTTGAGAAATAGGTGGTAAATTTAGAGTTCCTGATGTTTGTGCAGCAAGTGGAGCAAAAGCTTGTAGAAGTTGGGACAACTAATAAAAACTCATTTAAGTGATTATGGAAAGTTATAAATCAAGATACAAGGCATTTTAAAAGTACATACATCTAACTATATGTTATAGGATTCACCCAAGATGTAAAAGATAGATGAACTTAAGACCTATTTGTAAGGATATTCCTTTGATAGAAGATTTGCGGAGAGTGTTTTAGTTGAGTAGCTAAATATGGCTTTCAAAACATGAACCCACAGTACAAGAATCTATAAAAATAGGTGCAGATATAGTATGTTTTAGTGGAGATAAATTACTTGGAGGACCTATAGGCAGGGTATAATGGTAGGTAAGAAAAATAGTCAGATACTGATTAAGAAAAATCAATTAACAAGAGCACTTAGAATGAGATAAATTCACTAGTACAGCTTCTTGAACTTGTTCTCATGCAATATCTTAATAGAAAAAGTTGGAGGAAAAATATACCCTGTACTTAGGATGATCAAAAAAGACTATGCAGTGTATTTGGAAAAGAGCGAATATTACAAAGATAAATTAAGTTTTATCAGATAAAATAGAGGTTAAAATTTAGAGATTGTGAATCTCAAATGGATGGCGGTTCCTTTTGCAGAGCGAATTTATTAAAAGTGTAGGACTCCATCTAAAAGCTAATAAAAATTAGTACCGCTAAGTTGGAAGAAAAGCTGGATTTACAGAAATCCAATAATAGGAAGAACTATAGATGATATACTTATTTGATATAAGAACTATAGATAGTGAAGATTTTTGATGGTATAGTTAATACTCTGCATTTTGTAGTGAAAAATATTATTATAGGTACAGCGGGACATATAGATCATGGAAAAACCAGTCTTATAAGAGCATTAACTGGTAGAAATACTGATAGATTAAAAGAAAGGAACAGGCTAGAGGGATTACATATAGATTTAGGCTTTTACCTGGTTTGATTTACCTGATGGAACGAGGCAGGTATTATTGATGTACCGGGCCAAGGAAAAATTTATCAATAATATGGTTTCAGGTGTTGTAGGAATGGATCTTGTTATGATGGTAGTTGCAGCTGATGAAGGTATAATGCCGCAAACAAGGGAACATTTGAATATCACTTGAACTACTTGGAATAAAAAAGACTATTCTAGTTATAAATAAATGTGATTTAGTTGAGGAAGATTGGCTTGAACTGGTAAAAAGAGAAGATTTAAAGAAGAGTTGAAAGATACTATAATGGAGAATGCACCTGTAGTTTGTGTGTCCAGTATAGTAGGTACAGGTATAGAAGAATTAAAAACTGTACATAATGAATATGATAAAAGGTGAGTTGGAGCCTAAAAATATCAATACTATGAGCTGAGATTACCGGTGGATAGAGTATTTACAATAGCAGGATTTAGGACTGTTGTTGCAGGAACACTTATATCAGGAAATATTAAAAAGATGAAGTTTTAGAATTATTCCCCGAGTGATATAGAATGTAAAGTAGAAATTTACAAGTACATAGTAAAGATGCCACTGAGTGTTTTGCGGACAAAGAGTTGCCATAAATATAGCAGGTGTAAGGAAAGAGGATGTTAAAAGAGGTTATGTTTTAGCACCTAAAGATAGTATAAAAGTAAGTTCTCTAACAGATGTTAAAATAGATATTTTTAAAGATAGTAATAGAACTTTGAGAAATAGAGATAGATTACATTTATATACAGGAACAAGTGAAGTTCTTTGTCAGTGCAGTTATTTTTAGATAAAGAAGAGATAAAAGCAGGAGAAAGTGGACTTTGCCAACTCATATTAGAAGAAGAAATAGCTATAAAAAGAGGAGATAGATTTGTAGTAAGATTTTATTCACCACTGGAAACTATTGGTGGAGGTATTATTTAGAAGCAAATCCATTAAAAAGAAACGTTTTTAATATTAAAGATATAGATGAGTTAAAAAGAAAGTTGGAAAGGGTCTCTCAGTGATGTTTGCGAACTTAATATTAAAAATTTTCTAACACTATGATTGCAAAACAAGAATTAGCGAAATTAATGGCTGTTTCTATAGAAGATGTAAATGAGTGCTTGAAAGAACTTAATGAAGAAAAACTTATAGAGATTTTTGAACTGAAAAAGGATAGTGTGGCATAGAGAGAGTGAGAGTCTTCACAGACAAAAAGATATTAACCGAATTAACTAAGTTACATCAAAAATATCCTTATAGACAAGGTGTAAAAAGGCGAATTTTACAAAGTTTGGTTTTATCTAAAATGAAAAACTAATTTATTTGAAGCGTATTTAGATTTATTAATAAAAGAAGAGGTAATAAAAATAGAAGGAGATTTTGTTTCAGAATTTAATTTTAAAATAGAAAAGATGAAACTTATACTGCTAGTCGAGAAACTTCTAGATAAAAACTTTTACAAAAAGCCGAGGTATGAACTTATCAGATTTTCAGAATTAGAGAAAGAAAAATATAGTGAAGAATTGATTTCAGATGTACTAAGATGTATGCAAAATGAGGAAAAAGTTGGCTATAACTGATGAGATGTTTACTTTTAAATAGTCTTGTAGATGAAGCGAAACTTATGGTTTTGCAATCATTTTTAAGGGAAAAAGAAATAATAACAATATCAGAATTCAGAGATATGTTAAATACCAGTAGAAAAAGTGCAAAGCCTATACTTGAGTATCATGATTCTATTAAAATAACTAAAAAGTAGGTGCAGAAACAGAAAAGGGTGGTCATATTAATGAATTTAAAACAGTTAGAAGCATTCTTAAAATTAGCCAATAATGGGAGCTTTTCCGGCACGGCAAAGAGAATTATATTTAACTCAACCTACAGTCAGTGCACATATTCAGAGCTCTAGAAGATGAGTTAGAGTTAAATTATTCAAAAGAAATACAAAGGCACAAGCTTGACAGATGATGGTCGTAAATTATATATACACACAAGAGACATTATGCTTATAATTGATAATATAAAGGCAGAGTTTAGAAAAGAAGATGAATCTACGCTAAAAAGAACATGATTATAGCCAGTTCAAGTGTACCCGGCATCGTATATCTTACCTAATATAATATCAAATTTCAGTAAGCAATATCCCAGCTCTCAATTTACCATTAAAGAAAGTGATAGTGCAGGTGTTGTTAATGAGAATAATAAATAAAACGGTAGATCTTGGTTTTACCCGGAACGATATTAGATATAAAAGCAAATGTACTTTATATACCTTTTTACGAAGATAAATTAGTTATTATTATGCCTAATAAGACGGAATATAGAAGTACAATTGATACAAATAAAAGATTTTTCGTGGTTACAGAAAGTTCCTATAATTATGAGAGAAGATGGTCTGGGGACTAGAAAAGAAGCGAAAAGCTTTTAAAAAGTATGTTAAAAAGTTTAGATAAACTAAATGTTATAGCAAAGATGGATAATAGCAGACAGTATTATAAGGTCTGTAAAAATGGTCTTGGTATTAGCATAGTATCAGAACTTGCAGCTAAAGACTATGTGCAAGGAAATGGAGATAAATTGCTTATATATCCAACTGAGCTTACAAGTAGAAAAAATTCTATATAGTATATAATTCTACTATACCTTTATCAAATAGTGCTAAAATTTTGATAAAATATAGTTAGTGATTTATATAGGAACGAGTGATCAAATTATTTGAGGATTAAGAATGAGAGAAAAGATATGTGGCAGCTTACTTTCGTTAGTAATGCTAACAAGTATGTTAGTACTTAACGGTATAGTTAAAGCTGATATTTGTGAGGATGGAGATGTTGATTTTTCTTGACTGGAAGAGTAGATGAAAATGTAATTACAGATGATGTGGCTACATCAAGTGATGCTGCATTAGAAAAACAATCAGATAAGAGAGTTATCAGATATGCTTAAGCAAGATTCTCCTTATAATATAATTATTTCCTATAAGACTGATATAGCAGAGGAAGAGAATTACAAGAAAATGCCAATAAAGCCCAAGAAAGAACAAAGGCTATATTGGAAGAGGGACTTAAAAATGCTACTGTAGAAAAGTATGAAAGTCATATCATTAACGCTATACATGCTGTATAAATGATAAAGTCTTAGGAGAAATAGCAAGCCTAGATGAAGTTATTGGTATAGAAAATAATGAAAAGATAAGTTTACCTCAGTCCAAGTACAAATATGCAAAGTAAACGTTCCTTGGTACAAGAAGATGGGATTGATGGTGAAGAGAATTTTACTCTTTTTCAGAAAAATAATGTGAAAATTATACTTGGGCAGTAAAAACTCGGAGCAGATAGAGTTTGGAAAGATTATAGTCTAAGAGGTGATGGAATTACCATGGGTATAATGGATACAGGTGTTAATTATAAGCTGATGAATTAAAACATGCTTATAAGGTTATGATGCCACTACCAATACCTTTGATGATTCATATTATAAGATTTTACAGGCTTAATAAGGCTTTCAAACAGCTCAGGAAATGAGCACGGCACGCTATGTTGCAGCCAGTATAGTAGGAAAAAGAAATAGACATAATTCTTATGTGATTGATGATAATGGAAAAAGTACCATTTTTATGCTAAAAGACACATATTATTATGGAACGGCACCAAACATTAAATTTATAAATGCTAAAAAGTGATTAGATAAAGCAAAGTGGTGAAATTTCTAATTTTATAGGTGGAGCTGAGTGGTTATTGGAACAAAAAGCCCTGACATTATTAATAATTCTTGGGAGGCTCTACAGGTACAGTTACTAATAAGGCTGATACTATAATGCAGAATTTGATAGCAAATTGGCAAAAAGCAGGAATAGTAGTTATATTTGCATCCGGAAATGAAATGAAAAATAATGAAAGCGAAACCGGTGGCATAGCTTATCCAAAGCTAATATACTAGAGTGTATTTTTCAGTGGGTGCTATAAATATAAAATATATATGGGTTAAATCACAAAGAGAGACCTCTCTCCATATTCAGGCGCCCTAATAATCCTGAAATAAAACCGGATGTAGTAGCACCGGGTGAAAGATAGAGACTTTTGTTTATGATGTAGACAAATAATAGAAGATAGAAAAGACTAATGGACGAGTTTTGCTGCTGCCACGACTACAGGTGTAGCGGCTCTTATTACACAGCTAATCCCTAGTCTTAGTGCTTAATCAGATTTATAATATGCTTAGAAAAACAGCTAGACCTCTAATAGATGATAAAAACACAAAATCTCCTAATATGACTTATGGTTATGGAGCTGTAGATGCTTATATGGCTGTGAGTGTAGTCTTGGTAAGGCACATTATAATGCACAAGCTTGGGACGATATGAAACTAATAATGCGGATGAAAGAAGAGATACACCTGCAGTGTAAATAATAATGTTCGGATAAGAAAGATACGCCTGTAGTGGATAATAATGTTCCGGATAAAAGATATACCTGTAGTGGATAATAATGTTCGGATAAAAGATACACCTGCAGTAAATAATAGATCTTATAAAATAGTAAAAAGATAATAGCCAAGAAAGTAATAATCAAAATACTAAACCGAGAAAAAGAAGATTCTGTAGCTAATAACACAATAATTAACAAGATAGAGAAAAAGCAAACATCTAATAGTACTAGAGTAACACGAGAGAAAATATGGGAAAAACAGAGTTTTCTAATAATCCGGAAGTATTACCTGACACTAAGTTTTCAATTCCGGTAGTTCAGGTGGCGAGTGGTTTCAGAGGTGGCTCTGGAGGAGGTGGCTCATGGGGACTTTTCTCGTAGTACAAGCAGCAGTAGTAGCTATCATCAGGAAAAACAGCAGACTTTAGTACCAATAAAAACCACATACAATGGAAATGAGTGATAAAATGGAGAAATGGTATTTATTAGATATAAGTAATACACAAAAATAGCTAATGCCTGGGTGAGTCTGGGTGGAAAATGGTATGCATTGGATACTAATGGAGTTATAGCACAATCTTGGGCGAAAATTAATAATAAGTGGTATTATTTTGAAGGTTCAGGGCTATGTTAAATAATGTATGGTTACTTTCAGGCGAAAATTGGTACTATTTATCTAATTCGAGGATATACTTACCCAATACATGGATAAAAATATAATAATAAATGGACTATTATCTGGATAATGTAGGTAAAATGTTAAGTTCTACTACTTTTGGAAATTATAGATTTGATTCTTCGGGAGCTTTAATAGAATGTTGATGATAAAAAGTATTGTAAAATAAATATAATAATGATACTATGAGTTAGTATTGTGAAAAGAGCAATTAAAATTTGGAGGTAGTATATGCTCCTAGATGTAACAAACTTATTTGAGTTTCTGGGCGGACTTGGAATGTTCCTTTATGGAATGAACCTTATGCAGATGGTATGCAAAAGACTGCGGAGGAAGATGCAAAAATTCCTTGAGATGCTTACGACTAATAAGTTTATGGCGGTAGGACTAGGAGCTTTGGTAACGGCAATTATACAAAGTTCAGGTGCTACAACGGTTATGGTAGTAGGTTTTGTTAGTGCAGGTGTTATGAGTCTAACACAAGCTGTAGGTGTTATAATGGGTGCTAATATAGGTACAACAATAACAGCTTGGATAGTATCAATGAGCCAATTGGGTGACGCCTTTGAACTTATGAAGCCGGAGTTTTATGCACCTTTACTTGTTGGCTTAGGAGCTTTAGTTCTGTGTTTTTCACGTTTAGACAAAAAGAAAATTATAGGTGAGATAATTTTAGGTCTTGGACTACTTTTTCTTGGATTAAAGACTATGTCAGCAGGTATAAAACCATATACAAATTTACCTATATTTGCTGAAGCATTTGCAGTGATGGGAGGTAATCCATTTCTAGGTGCTATAGTAGGATGTGTAGTAACGGCACTTTTACAAAGCTCATCAGCTTCTGTAGGTATTTTACAAACTCTTGCTATGAACGGAATAGTTACAAAATCAGCAGCTATATATATTACATTAGGACAAAATATAGGTTCTTGTGTAACCGCTTTAATATCCAGTATAGGTGCACCGAAGGTTTGCCAAAAAGAGCAGCGTATATACTTATTATTTAACTGTATAGGAGCTGTAGTATTTGGAACTTTGGGTTTTATAGTATTTAGTATTAATAGACAACTGCTTGTAGAGGTAATATAGATTCAGTTCAAATATCTATATTTCATACATTTTAATTTTATATAGTGACAGCACTATTATTACCGTTTTCGACGTAGCTTGTTAAATTATCAGGTTTTATAGTAAAAGGTGATGAAGAAATTACAAAGACAAAGTTTTCTGTTATGAGAGCCCATTTGGATAAGCGTATACTTGAAACTCCTGCTATTGCTAGAATCTGTTATAAAGTGAGGGTTATTGAAGCTAGTTATATAGCAGGAAATAATGTCAGATTATCTATAGATGCAGTTTTGAACAAGGATGCTGAAAAAGATTAAAAAGTAGCTCAAAGGTAGAAAAAGACTATAAATGAAAATGCAGAGCTTATTAACAGAATATCTTATGAAACTTGATACTCTATCTCTTTACAGATAAACAAAAATTAGTACTTAGTAATCTATATTATGAAGTTAGTGATATAGAAAGAGTTGGTGATCATGCTGATAATATTTCAGAAAATGCAAACTCTTTATTGATGTAGATTTTTAGTGATACTGCAAAGAAGATTTAAAAGAAGATAGCAGATGCGCCTTACTTGCTTATGATAAGGCTATAGAAGCGAGAGACAGAGTGAGTCTATCCTTAGTACAGGAAGATAAATAAGATAGAGATGGAAGTGGGTTCTTAGAAGATGAGCTTGGGAAAAGCATATCGAGAGATTAGTTAATGGGAAGTGTAATCCTGGAAGCAGAGATACTATTCATGATATAATTTCTAATTTAGAAAAAATTTCTGACCATGCTACAAACTAGCGGGTATATAACTCAAAGTTTAATTAATATATAGCTGAGAATAAAGTGCTATAGTTGAAAACTATTGCATTTATTTTTCTTCTACTATAAATAAAGATATAAAGTATTTTCTATGACAACTATAAAAATGAAAATATATGAAAGGAAGGTAACATAGTATGAGAGGCTTAGGAACTATCACAAATCTTTTTGCTGTGATAGGAGGAGGGATATTTGGTGTAGTATTGAAGAGTTTTTTGAAAGAGAGGTATCAAGAAACTATTATTAAAGCTACAGGTTTTGCAATAGTATTTTTAGGAATGGCAGGTGCATTAGCAAAGATGTTAAGAGTAAATCAAGATGGTAGCTTGAGTGTTAGTAATTCGATGATAATGATTTTATCTCTAGCGATAGGTGGATTTGTAGGAGAAATTCTTAATTTTGAAGCACAGTGCGAAAGATTTGGAGAATGGTTAAAATATAAGAGTGGAAGTGCAAAGGATAAAGAATTTGTAAATGCCTTTGTAACAACATCACTTACTATTAGTATTGGTGCTATGGCGATTATTGGATCTATTCAGGATGGAATTTATGGAGACCACTCAATCTTATTTGCAAAGGCTATTTTAGACTTTATAATTGTATTTATTATGACAACGTCATTGGGAAAAGGTTGTATGTTCTCTTTTATTCGGTAGCTGTATTTGCAAGGTGGTATAACAGCTTTGGCACTTGTATTATCAGGAGTTATGACTGAACAAGTAGTGATATATCTCTTTAGTAGGAAATACTTTAGTTTTTGTGCAGGAATAAATTTGGTTTTAGGAAAGACTATTAGAGTTGCTAATTTACTTCCATCTTTAATAATAGCGATATTTTTAAGTAAAATAATATAAGCTTAAAATTTGAAATTTTCTTTTCTTAAAATTCTTTATGAAAAATCATATTGTGCTGATTTTTATATTATAGTAATATACAATGTAATAGGTTGATTAGATTTTTAACAAACATATAATATGAGGAGAATAAAAATGTCAGTTAAAGTTGCAATTAATGGATTTGGCCGTATTGGTCGTTTGGCATTTAGACAAATGTTTGAGGCAGAAGGATATGAGGTTAGCAAATCAGTTTAACAGATCCTAAGATGCTTGCAAACTTATTAAGGTATGACAGCAACAAGGTGGTTTCTGTGGATATATGGGAGAAGGAAAGCACACAGTTGAAGCTGGTGAAGATCATATAGTAGTAGATGGTAAGAAGATTACAATTTACAAAGAGGCAGATGCTTCTAAATTACCTTGGGGACAAATTGGTGTTGATGTTGTTTTAGAGTGTACAGGTTTCTATGTATCAAAAGCTAAATCTCAAGCACATATTGGATGCAGGTGCTAAAAGTTGTTATTTTCCAGCTCCGCAGGAAAATGATTTACCAACAGTTGTTTATAGCGTAAATGAGAAAACACTTACAAAAGATGATACAATTATATCAGCAGCTTCTTGTACAACAAACTGTCTTGCTCCTATGGCAAATGCACTTAATAAGTTAGCTCCAATTCAATCAGGTATAATGAGTACAATTCACGCTTATACAGGAGATCAAATGATTCTTGATGGTCCACATAGAAAAGGCGATTTAAGAAGAGCAAGAGCAGGTGCAGCTAATATAGTTCCTAACTCAACAGGTGCAGCTAAAAGCTATCAGTTTAGTTATTCGAATTAAAAATGGTAAAATTAATCGGTTCTGCACAAAGAGTTCCAGTTCCAACAGGTTCAACAACTATTTTGACAGCTGTTGTTAAGAAAGCCGGTTTAACAAAAGATGAGATTAATGCAGCTATGAAAGCAGCTTCTTCTGAGTCATTCAGTTACACAGAAGATGAAATCGTATCATCTGATGCGTTGTAGGATGAGATTCGGTTCTTTATTTGATGCTACACAAACAATGGTATCTCAAATAGGAGAGGATTTATATCAAGTACAAGTTGTTTCTTGGTACGATAATGAAAATGCCTTACACAGCACAAATGGTAAGAACAATTAAATACTGCTGAATTAGCTTTAGGTCTACATGTAGATGGACACGAGGTCCGTCTGGGACTGGATCTCGTTTTTATTATATAATTATAAAAGTTTTATACTTAAAAGGAGATAGTATGTTAAATAAGAAAACTGATGAAGATCTTAAAGATCTTAAAGGTAAGAAAAGTTTTCAGTACGTTGTGACTTTAATGTTCCTCTAAAAGAGGTTATACAAAATTATAACTATATAGATGGGTGCAGTACCAACAATTAGATTATTAGAGGGTGGTGCTAAGGTTATACTTTCGTTCACACCATGTTAAACCAAAGGAGAGCCTGTAAAAGAGCTTAGTCTTGCACCGGTTGCACCGGCTTTATCAGAAAGACTTGGAGTAGAAGTTAAATTTGTTTCCGATCCGCTTGTTACAGGTTCTGAAACAGTGAAATTAGCATCCGAGTTAAAAAGATGGAGAAGTTTTACTTTTAGAAAGAAATACAAGATATAGAGTTGAAAAACCAAGTATGGTAAAGATGAAAATGCTGAGAATTTTGCTAGAGAATTAGCTGCTCTTTGTGATGATGGTATTTTTGTAAATGATGCTTTCGGTACTGCTCATGAGAGCACACTGTTCAAATGTTGAGGTGTGTACGAAATATTGTAAAGAAAATGTTGTCGGATATTTAATGGAAAGAGAAATTAAATTCCTTGAGAAGCAGTTGAAAATCCTGTTAGACCTTTTGTTGCAATACTTGGCAGTGCTAAAGTTTCTGATAAGATTAATGTTATCAATAATTTACTTGATAAAAGTAGATACTCTTATTATTGGTGGCGGTATGATACATACATTTGCTAAGGCAAAAAGGAGAAAGATTGCAACTCTTTAGTGAAGAAGATAAAGCTGATTATGCTTTTAGGAAATGTTAAAGAAAGCGAAACTAAGAATGATTAAACTTTTACTTCCTGTAGATCATGTAGAGGGTAAAGAATTTTCTAATGATACAGAGAGAAAGGTTGTTAATACTATAGATGCAGGTTTCTCAGGTTTTGATATAGGTCCAAAGACAGTTGATTTATATAAGGAAGCTTTAAAAGGTGCTAAGACTGTAGTATGGAATGGACCTATGGGTGTATTTGAATTTGAAAAATTTTTACGAAATGGTACTTTGGAGATTTGTAGAGCTGTAGCCGAATTAGAAGGAGCTACTACTGTTATTGGTGGTGGAGATTCAGTAAATGCGGTTAAGAGATTAGGCTTTGCTGATAAGATGAGCCATATTTCAACAGGTGGTGGTGCAAGCCTTGAATTCCTAGAAGGAAAAGAATTACCGGGAGTTGCAGCTGCTAACAATAGATAAAACCACTTCTTGCCTTTGGCAAGAAGTAGCTGCCATGGTGGCGATATTTAGTATTTTTAGTATGTAAGCTAGCAATCAATCAAAAATACCAAATATGGTTTCTATCACGAGCGTGGAACACGTGAGAGAAAAATAGAGATTAGGGTATGGATTGCCTTTGGCAATAATTAGCCACAGTTAGTGTCAATATTTGGTGTTTTTAGTGTATAAGCTGGTAATAATCAAAAATACCAAATATAGTTTTATCACGAGCGTGGAACACGTGAGAGAAAAATAGAAGTTAGGGTATGGATTGCCTTTGGCAATAATTAGCCACGTTAGTGTCAATATTTGGTGTTTTTAGTGTATAAGCTTGCTTAATAATCAAAAAATACCAAATATGAGTTTTATCACGAGCGTGGAACACGCGAGGAAAAATAGAAGTTAGGTATAAGCTGCCTTTGGCAAGAAGTGCTGATTTATAAATAAATTATAAAAGGAAGTATAATATGTCAAGAAAGAAAATTATTGCAGGAAACTGGAAGATGAATATGACTCCTAGTGAAGCAGTTAAGCTTATTGAAGAAGTTAAAGCCGGTAGCAAATGATGAAGTAGATGTTGTATTTTGTGTACCAGCTATAGATATAATTCCAGCTCTAGAAGCTACAAAAAGGAACAAATATCAAAAATTGGTGCAGAAAACATGTGTTTGAAAATTCGGAGCCTACACAGGAGAAATTTCACCTGCTATGTTAAAAGATGTTGGTATAGAATATGTTATAATAGGACATTCAGAGAGAAGAGAGTATTTTTGCTGAAACTGATGAAACAGTAAATAAAAAAGTATTAAAAGCATTTGAATATGGCATTACACCTATAGTGTGTTGTGGGGAAACTCTTACTCAAAGAGAACAAGGAATTACTATAGATTTTTATACGTCAACAAATTAAAAGTGCATTTAGAAATATGAGGTGCAGAACAAGCTAAGGTGGCTGTTACAAAGCTATGAACCAATCTGGGCTATAGGAACAGGTGTTACAGCTACAACAAGAGCAAGCACAAGAAGTTTGTGCTGCGATTCGTAAGTGTATAGCTGAAGTCTATGATGAAGCTACAGCAGAGGCTATTCGTATACAATATGGCGGTTCAGTAAATGCTAAGAATGCAGCTGAATTATTTGCACAATCTGATATAGATGGTAGGTCTTGTTGGTGGTGCAAGTCTAAAGCCGGAGTTTGGAAATATTGTTAATTATAAGTAGTATGTAAATAATAAAAGAGTGGAAATCTCTTAAATAGGATTTTCACTCTTTATTATCATGAAAGATTTTATTTACAGACTTATCTTTATAGTTTATATAAATGTTTCCAAACATAAAGTCTAACTTTTAGTGTACACTTTCTCAGGATCAAACGACTTTTTAATTTTTAGAATGAATTTTCACCAAGTGATAGAGTATATAAATTACCTACATTGAACGGCATTTTGTTACTCAAGTTTGTGCTTATTTTAGCTTTTACCATTAACATTTCTTATTAAGTATCTTTTCATAGCTATATCATCATTATTTTGGTCATCGGAGTCTGTAACATGAGATAGCTACTAACTTACCTCTACTATTATATTCAGCACCCCATAGGTTACTTTATGTGATTGTAACTATTAAAAATAGTATGAGATACGCCTACAATTTTATTATCACCAATAAAATCCTTTAATCTTGAGCTTAAATCTTCATAATTCCCTGCATAAGTTCTATCTGTTAAAAGTTCCGTATTAAAAACATCATGGAAAAGCCCCGCGATTATCATTTTAAAATCATCTTTATGATTAACTCCACCATAGGTGTATAGCCATTTATAAACAAGTCCAGTAATAAATCTGAAAAGAAACCTTTCTCGTTATATCCGAACATATCTTTATAATAGTCAAAAACTAAGCTGTTTTTCTTGATCACTAGGAAAATTATTTATAAATTCAGATATTTTATAAATTTTTTCCCACTTTTCTTTCTATATCACCATGAGTCTGTATGTAATTTTCTATTTTATCCTTGTTTTTGTTCTAACCACCATTGGAAGCATATTTGTAGCAGTGGCGGCAAAGCAAAGATTTCTGTCAATATCGGTATTTTTCTCCTATTTTTGCTTTATTTGTATCCATACCAAGCTTTGTTTGGAATAAAAGCAGTTTTATAAAATTCATAATGTTGTCCTGAAACATTAGTAATATCCTTAGTAAAAATCTCGCTATCTCCCATCTTGGGTGGAATAATACCTTTAACCCATACTAATAGTCTGTTCTTCTCCATTTTCATCTATATAAGTACTTATATTGTTATTATCTTTTGAATTTAGTTCATCTTTTTATATTGGATCGTGAGGTGAGTTTTTCAATACTATCACTTAGAATATAGGTGTATCGTCGGCATTGTCTAAATTAGGTTTATTTGTAGTAACTTCACTTTTATTATTGTCATGAGAATTAAACTTATTTAAGTCAGTATTATCATTTTAATATAGGTTTGTTTATACGGATTCATTATCAGCCTTAGTATCTGATATAGGTTCATTCAATTGCTTTTTATCTTTTATCTCATCTAAGTTGGGCTTATCTACATTAACTTCGTTTATTGTGTCGGTATCAGCCTTATTGTATTTAATATAGTTTTATCAATAGTTTTTCGGACTTAGCATTAGTAAATGTGGGTGTTTTTATCACTCATTATGAGTAGGCTTACCTTGGTCAAGATCGGAAATGGTTCTGTTACCACCAAAGTCGAACCGCCACCACCACCTTTAGATTTAAAGAAATTGTAAAATTAGTATGACTTCTTTAGTATTTTTAGCGTTATTTAGAATGTTTTTGCGGATATACCTAAGTTAGGTTTAAATATGGCAGAGTCCATTTTCATTTATCCATTTACCTTCTGAATTTACAAAAACCATCAGGCGTTTTGGTGTTAGAATACATTTTTCCACTTTTTGTATCAAAAAGTAACAATATCCATCTATCCATTGCCAAGATTTTCAATATTTACCTTGTTCTTTTCCTGATATAGGATTAAAAATACCAAGAATTGTTTAAGTTTAACCAAAGATAAATGAATATTTGAATTAGTATCAAAAATAATACCAATCATTACCTAAATTAAGCCATGAGATATGGGTTTTATTTGTATTATCATAATACTTCCAAGAATTATTTTCACTATTTCCATAAACCTGTATCTGCAAAAACTGACGAAACTATAACTTAAAGAGTGTAATAACCTTACACTAAAGGTTTTAAAAGAGTTTTAAACATTGGTTTTCTCCTATATTAATTAAAATAGAATTGTATTATAACATAGATAAAATAAAAATAGTGTTAAGATTTTATATGTACTTAGTTCAAGATAGTAAAAGTATAGTACATAATTTTTAGTATACACAAAAATATATTAAAATATTAATAAAAGTTGATTTAGCTATTACATAAGTATATACTTATAAGGTAATTAATTAATAGAAAGGGTTTAAAATGAGAAAAAGATATAGATATTAAGTTTTATGAGGATGTTTACGATGCTAAAAAGTATCGTGTATATACAAAAATGCAGTTACAAAAATGGGAGTTTGTGATGCCACAGCTAATCAAGAGGTAATTAATAATACTCCATTTGTATTTTCAGAAATACAAGAAGAAAAGTAACAAATCAAAGACAAAGTGGTAGATGTTGGATTTTTGCTTCTACAAAATTTCCTAAGACATAAAATAGAGAGAGTTTAAATATTAAAAATTTTGAGTTATCTCAGAGTTATCTATTCTTCTATGATAAGTTGGAAAGAAATCAAATTACTCTTTACAAAGCTATAATAGATACAGCAAATAAAGATATAGATGATGGATTGGTAAGATTTTTATTAGTTACCCACAACAAGATGGTGGACAATGGGATATGATAGTATCTATTATTCAAAAATATGGTATGGTTCTAAGAAAGCTATGCCTGATACTTTCAATATGCAAAATTCAAAGATGTTAAACGAGCTTTAAATAAAAATTAGAGAATAGTTTGCAAAGAGCTCAGAGATGCTACGCAAAATGGAAAAAGAAGAAGAGTTAATAGAACTTAAAATAAGCAACTGAAAGAAGTATACGTTTTTAAGTGTTTAGTTATGTTAGGAACACCTGTAAAAGAATTTGATTTTAGATATTATGATGCAGATGATAATTTTCTCTGATTTAGCTTTAAACACCACTATCTTTTATAAGAAATATGTAGGTATAGATTTAGGAGAGTATATCAGTATAATTAATGCACCTACAAAGATAAAACCATATATGGGTAGTTTTACTGTTGATTATCTTGGAAATGTTATAGATGGTAGAGAAGTAAAAATATCTCAAAATCTCAATATGGAAGATTTCAAAAGAATTAGCTATCAAAAACAATTAAAAAGATAAGGAAACTATTTGGTTTTGGCTGTGATGTAGGACAATTCTTAGACAGAAAAAACAGGTGTTTTAGCTATGAATACTTTTGAATATGAGAATAGTTTCGATATGAGTTTTATTCAAAGTAAAGAGGATAGCTTAGATTACAATGAAAGTTTAATGACACATGCAATGTTACTTAGTGGTGTAAATTTAGATGAAAAATGGAAAATCAAATCGTTGGAAAATAGAAAACTCATGGGGGAGAAGATAGTGGAGAAAAAGGGCTATCTTGTTAGTTTGACAGATGAATGGATGGATCATTATACATATCAAATAGTAATACATAAAAACATCTATCAGAAGAACAATTAGAAGCGTTGTAATAGCCTATAGTCTTTAAAACCATGGGATCCAATGGGTTCTCTTTTGCCAGATGTATTTAATGGAGAAAGTATGAAGGAAAAAGAGTAAGATTAATTAGCAGTATCATAATCATTTTAGCTGAGTTGGTAGGTTTATATTTTCAAATATATCGAATAAATGGTATATGTTTACTTACTATACAGTTTTATCAAATCTAATAGTTTTAGGATTTTGCATACAATGCCCTATATCCTTTTACGAGGGGATGAGAAAGTTTTAGATAACAGAACTTATACACAGAATAAAAGCAGGTGTCAGTGCGACAATACTTATGACATTTTACTTTTTACCTTGTTGCTCTTACCCAGACAAAAGCCTGAAGAAATTTGGACAATTAAAAATTTTTGCTCTTCATTTTATAGCACCTATATTAGCTATATCAGATTGGTATATGATAAAAAGGCTTTGTATAGGAAATTTGAACCATTTACATGGACTATAATTCCTTTAACATATTTAGTATATTCACTGATAAGAGCTTTGAGTATTTAATATACCCATATACCTGATAATGAGGAAAGTCCTTTTCCATATTTCTTTTTAAATATATATAATTTGGGGCTTACTAAGGTTATTTATTAGTGTTTACTAACATTGGTTATTTTTCTTGTTCTAGGCTATCTTATGTATTTATTGAAAAATAGGAAAAAGGAGAAAATAAAGGAGATTTATGTATAAAGCAGCTGACAATAGATATGAAACTATGAAATATAGACGCAGTGGTGCTAGTGGTACTTTTACCCGAAGTTTCACTTGGATTATGGCATAATTTTTGGAGATAGAGCAGATATCAAAATATGAAAGAGCTATGTTTTACAGCTTTTGATAATGGTATAACTCATTTTGATTTAGCAACAATTATGGTCCGAAGCAGGGAGTGCTGAGAAAAACTTCGGTAGGAATTTTTAAAAAGAAGATTTACATACTTATAGAGATGAGCTTATCATAAGTACGAAAGCAGGCTATACTATGTGGGCGGGACCTTATGATGATTTTGGGAGCAGAAAGTATTTGCTTGCAAGTTTAGATCAAAGTTTGAAAAGACTAGGTCTCGATTATGTAGATATATCATCATAGAATGGATAAAGATACACCGCTTGAAGAAACAATGGGAGCTTTATCAAGTGCGGTAAACTCCGGAAAAGCACTTTATGTAGGTTTGTCAAATTATGATGGAGAAACTTTAGAAAAAGCAAGTAAAATATTAGATGATTTAAAAATGTCCTTTGATAATAAATCAAAAATAGATATTCTATTTTGACAGAACTATAGAAAATAATGGTTTAAAAACGCAACTAAAAAGTAGAAGGGCTATAGTATTTAGTCCCTTGGCACAGGGACAATTAAGCGACAGATACTAAATGGAATACCAAAAAGATAGTAGAATAATGACAGATGGTAGATTTCTAAAAAGAGAGTAATTTAGATGAAAAGCGTCTTACAAGTATTAGAAAAATTAAAATGAACTTGCAAGTTCTAGAGGTGAGAGTAGCTAGTATGGCACTTTCATGGGTTCTTGAAAAGAAGAAGTAAGCAGTGTACTTATAGGTGCTTCTAAGCCTGAACAAATTATAGAAAATATTAAAAGCTATAAATAGTCCTAAGTTTACTAAAGAGGAGCTTGAAAAATAGATGATATAGCTTTATAGAACTTGCATTTAAGATAAAAACTTCGTATAATGAGTATTAAACTATTTCTTTGAGGTGATATTATGGAAGAAAAAGATGAACAATATTTCCAATGCACATGGAATCTGGACTTGAAAAGCCTCAAGATTTCACTCACCGGAGGCAATTATACGAAGAATTAATTAGAACAATCAGAGAATATCATCCTTCGGATGATATCAGCATGATAGAAAAAGCATATAAATTAAGTTATGAAGCTCATAAGGAGCAAAAACGCAAATCGGGTGAACCTTATATAATTCACCCTATTTGTGTTGCTATAATACTGCCAGTCTTGAACTTGATAAAGAAACTATAGCGGCAGGACTTATGCATGATGTCATAGAAGATACAGAGTATACTTATGAGATTTCATAAAAATGTTTGGAAAAGATGTAGCAGAACTTGTAGACGAGTGTTACTAAAGCTTGCAAATATCTTGGACTAATGATAAGATAGAGATGCAGGCTGAAAATCTTAGAAAAATGTTTCTTGCTATGGCAAAAGATATAAGAGTTATACTTATAAAACTTGCTGATAGACTTCATAATATGCGTACATTGCAATATATGAAACCTGAAAAACAAAAAGGAAAAGCTAAAGAAACTATGGAGATATATGCTCCTATAGCTCAAAGACTTGGTATTTCTAAGCTGAAAGTAGAACTTGACGATTTATCTTTGAAATATTTAGAGCCTGAAGTTTATAATGACCTTGCAAGAAAAATAGAAGGCTAAAAAGAGGAAAGAGAAGCTTTTTGTTGCCTCTATTATGAAAGATGTAGGAGAGCATATAGAAGAAGCAGGTATACAAGCTGAAATAAGTGGAAGAGTTAAGCATTTCTTTTCTATTTACAAGAAGATGGTTAATCAAGGTAAGACTTTGGAGCAGATATATGATATGTTCGCAATACGTATCATAGTAAGTTCTGTAAAAGATTGTTATGCTACTTTAGGAGTTATACATGAGATGTATAAACCTATACCCGGACGTTTTAAAGATTATATAGCTATGCCAAAAGCCTAATATGTATCAATCTTTACATACAACACTAATCGCACATAACGGTCAACCTTTTGAAATCCAAATAAGAACATTTGAAATGCATAAAACGGCAGAGTTCGGTATTGCGGCACATTGGAAGTATAAAGAATCCGGTTCAGGCACTGTAGGAGAAGGCGCAGAAGCGGCAAAGATGAATTGGTTAAGAGAAATTCTGGATTGGCAAAAAGATATGTCAGATAATAAAGAATTTCTTAATGTTGTAAAAAGCGATTTGGACTTGTTTTCAGATAGTGTATATTGTTTTACTCCTAGCGGAGATGTTAAGAATTTACCAAAAGGTTCTAATCCTGTAGATTTTGCTTATGCTATACACTCGGCAGTTGGAAATAAGATGGTAGGAGCCAGAGTTAATGGACGACTTGTAAATATAGACTATGAACTTAAAAATGGAGATAGGTAGAAATTATCACTCACAAAACTCTCGTGGTCCTAGCAGAGATTGGCTTTCTATGGTTAAATCTACTCAGGCACGAAATAAAATAAATCAATGGTTTAAAATGAGCTAAAAAGAAGATAATATTGAGCGTGGAAAAGAGCTAATAGAAAAATATTGCAAGGCAAAAGGTATTATTTGGGTAGATATAAATAAACCTGAATTTCAAGAAAAGGTAATGAAGCGTTATGCTTATAGAGATTGGGATAGTGTTTTAGCCAGTTTGGGGCATGGGGCTTTAAAAGAGGGGCAAGTAGTTAATAGGATGCTTGCTGAAAAGGAAAGAATAGCAAGAAAAGAAATAACAGATGAAAATATCTTAGATAGTATTGCAAGTAATATGGCTCAAAAGTCAGAACAGAGAGAAGGAAATGGAATTATAGTAAAGGGTATGCATGATCTTGCAGTTAGATTTTCCAGATGTTGTTCTCCTGTTCCGGGTGATGAGATTGTAGGTTTTGTAACTAGAGGTAGAGGAATAAGCTTACATAGAACAGATTGTGTAAATGTTGTAAATATGCCTGAAGAGGATAGAGTACGTCTTGTTCCGGCACAGTGGGAAATGAGTGAAGCAGAGTCGGGAAATTCTAAGTATCAGGCAGAAATTAAAATATATTCAAATAATAGAATTGGAGTGTTGATATTTCAAAAGTATTTACAGAAAAAGGCATGAGATATTACTTCTATGAATTCAAGAGTAAATAAGCAAGGACTTGCAACTATAAGTATGAGTTTTGATATTAAAAGGAACAGAAGAATTAAATAATCTAATATCAAAACTTGAGACAAATAGATAATGTAATAGATATAGAAAGAACTACAGGCTGGGAGGAAAGATGAGTGAAATTATTAATTAAGTCTATGGAACTTGGTTGGGTAGCAACTAATGTGTATACATAGTTTATAACCAGGATACTAAAGGTGTATAGTAATAGATCCTGCGGCGAAGGCAGATCAAAATATCAGCTTTTATAGAAGAGAGAAATTGAAACCTGTGGCTATATTACGCATTGCACATGCAGATCATATTAGCTTTAGATGAACTTAGAGATAAATATGATATGGCATATATGGGTGAAAAAGATGTTGACGTTATATCAGATTCTTATAACAATTGTGCCCAGTATTTATTCAGATATAAAACTAAAACAGATATTTTGGTTAAAGATGGAGATGAATTAAATTTTTCTTGATTTATAAGTTTAAAGTTATAGAAACACCGGGACATACTCATGGCTCTGTTTGCTAATACTTAGAAAGTGAAGATATTATGTTTACGGAGATGCTTTGTTTAGAAGTACTTATGGTAGATGTGATATGTATAGTGGAGATTTTTGAAACTATAAAAATCAATAAAAAGAAAAATTGTTTATTTTAAAAAGATGATATAATTCTTTATCCCTGGACATAATGGGGGCCAGTACAATGGGATATGAAAAACATTTTTAATTCTATACTGGCAGATTAAGAGATAGGATACTTATTAATGATATTATTGAAGTTTGATAATGTTCCTTTTTGAACAAGATGATTAGAGAACTTTTATGGCATTTTTCCCTGAGAGAAATATGAACATGAGTTTCCTCAAAATTTGAATTTAAGAGAAATTAGTATGAAAATTCCAGCACAAGGCTTGAGATTATAATTATGTGATTTGGGCTGTAGAAGATCTTGGCGATAAAAAGAGAAGTTTATAAATTTACTATTTATGGTGGAAAAATATATTTTTGATTTAGAAATACTAAAAATAATTCTAGAGCTTTTCTTGAAAAGAGTGAAATAAAGAAAAGTGTATACAAGTTTTTAAAGGAAGAAAACAAAAAGTTTACCGTGGGGTACTTTGACAGGTATAAGACCAAGTAAAATTATTATGGAAATGTTAGAAAAGGGCAAAGTATAGAAAAATCAAAAGATAATATGACTTATCTTATTAGTGATGAAAAACTTGATCTTTGCCTTGGAGTTGCTATAAAAGGAGAAGAATATGCTTTCCAAAATAGACTATGAAAATGGTTTCAGTTTATATATAGGTATACCATTTTGTCCAACAACTTCAGTACTTATTGTTCATTTACTTCTTATCCTATAGGAGCTTGGAAAAATAAAACAGCTAACTATAGAGACTGTCTAATCAGAGAATTAAAAAGAAGTAGCAATACTTACAGAAGATAAAAAGTTACAAACCATATATATGGGCGGTGGAACTCCAAGTTCTCTTTCTGACAAGGAGTGGATACAATACTTTTGGCTATAGAAGAAAGTTTTGATTTATCTAATTTACTAGAATTTAGTGTGGGAAGCGGGTAGGCCTGATGGTATTACAAGAGAAAAACTTGAAGTATTAAAGAAACATAAGATAGATAGAATTTCTATAAATCCTCAAACCATGAGTGATAAGACTTTAAAAGCTTATAGGAAGAAGACAAACTGTAGAAGAATTTATATCTTCTTTTTATATGGCAAGAGAGTTGGGTTTTAAAAATATAAATACAGATATAATATTAGGTTTGCGGAGGAAGAATTAAAAGATGTAGCCTACACTATGGAAGAGTTAAAAACTTAGTCCTGAATCTATAACTGTTCATACTTTAGCTATAAAAAGAGCTGCAAAGCTAAATACAAATAAAGAAGAGTATTATGGTATGAAAATTAAAATAATTCAGAAATGATAGATTTGACAGCTATTTCATGTAAGTCTATGGGCTTAGAACCATATTATATGTATAGACAAAAAGAATATGATAGGTAATTTTGAAAAATGTCGGATATGCAAAAAGTCGGAACAGAATGTATATATAATATTCTGATTATGGAGGAAAAAGCAAACTATTATAGCTTGTGGTGCAGGAACTTCTACCAAACTTGTTTATCCTAAGGAAAATAGAGTAGAAAAGATTGGAAAATGTGAGAAAGATCCTAAGCTTTATATTGAGCGAATAAATGAAATAATAGATAAAAATAAAAATAATAGAAAACTTATAATCAAGGGAGATAGTATGGCACTTATTAAAAACCTGTTACAGGTATGAAAGATATATTACCTGAGGAAATGGTACTTAGAGATTATTTAATGGATATAATAAAAACTACATATAGATCTTTTTGGATTTATGGCTATAGATACACCTGTTATGGAGCATATAGAAAATCTTCTTTCCAAACAAGGTGGAGATAATGAAAAATTGATTTTCAAGATATTAAAAAGAGGTGAAAAGTTAGATGTAGCGAATGCTACAAAAGATGAAGATGTGAGTTGATGGTGGACTTAGATATGATTTAACACTACCTCTTGCAAGATATTTTTCAAATAATCAAGCTAATTTGATAGCTCCATTTAAGGCTTTACAAATAGGAAATGTATTTAGAGCCGATAGGCCGCAAAAAGGTAGATTTAGACAATTTACACAATGTGATATAGATATTTTAGGTGAGGAAAGCAATCTTGCAGAAATAGAACTTATAAGTGCGACAACGCTTGCTTTATCTCGTATCTGTCCTGATAATAAATTTAGTGTAAGAATTAATGATAGACAAATATTAAAAGCCATAGCAGCTTATGCCTCTTTCTCGGAGGAAGAAACAGATAAAGTGTTTATAATACTCGATAAGATGGATAAGATAGGTTTGGAAGGTGTTAAGTCTGAGCTATTGGAAGCAGGATTTAAAAAGGAAGGTAGTAGATAGGTACGTTTCTTTATTCGAGAGTCTGAAATGATGAAAATACAGTTTTATCTTTAAAAAGAAATTTTAAAAGGGTTTATAGAAGAAGAAAAGATAGATAATTTATATGAAATGTATGACCACAGTAAAGAGCTAGTACAGAGGCTGATTTTGAGCTTGTTTTTGATGCTACCTTAGTACGAGGTATGGGTTATTATACAGGTACTATTTTTGAAGTTTCTATGGAAGGATTTTCGGGTTCTGTTGCAGGTGGCGGAAGATATGATAAAATGATAGGAAAGTTTACAGGCAATAATACTCCTGCTTGTGGCTTTTCAATAGGGTTTTGAGAGATTATTACTATTCTTGATGGATAGAACTTTAAGCCTGAAACAAAGGCTATAAAAAGGCATACTTGTTTTGAAAAAGGTATAGAGTACAACTAAATTAAGTGAGAGTTTTTCTGAGAGCTATGCAAGAAAGAAAGAACGGAAATATAGTAATAGTTGCTAAGATGAATAAAAATAAAAAATTCCAAAAACAACAGCTTCTAGACATGGGTTATACGGATTTTGTTGAATTTTATAAAGAAGAATTAAAGTAGTGCGAAGGAGAATATATGGCAGAGTCAATGAGGAAGCAAAAAGCCACAGATGTAATGGTGAGCACATGCTGATCTTGGTAGTGAAGTAAGCGTAATGGAGTTGGGTGCAAAAAGCCAGAAATAAAAGGTGGTCTTATTTTTGTTGATTTAAGAGATAGATCAGGTTTATTACAAATAATATTTGAAGAAGCACAGTGTGGGTGAAATATTTGCAAAAGGCTGAAAAACTTAGAGCTGAATTTTGCATAGCGGTAGTTGGTAGAGATTAGAGAAAAGAGCCGGTGCAACTAATGAAAATCTTGAAACAGGACATTTAGAAGTTATAGCTAAAGAAATGAGAATTTTTATCAGAAGCGGCAGCTCCTCCATTTCCTATAGAAGAAGATAGCAAAACAAAAGAAGATTTAAGATTAAAATATAGATATTTGGATTCTAGAAGACCTGATACAAAAGAAAGCAGTATGCTTAGATCAAGAGTAGCAACTTTAACCAGAGCATTTTTAGCTGAAAATGGTTTTTAGAAATAGAAACACCTACGCTTATAAAAAGCTCACCGGAAGGTGCAAGAGATTATTTAGTACCTAGTCGTGTGCATCGGTGATTCTACGCTTTACCACAATCTCCTCAGTTATTTAAACAACTACTTATGTGTTCGGGTTATGATAGATATTTTCAATTAGCACGTTGTTATAGAGATGAGGATTTGCGTGCAGATAGGCAGCCGGAGTTTACTCAAATTGATATGGAGCTTAGTTTCGTGGATGTTGATGATGTAATAGAAATAAATAGAAACTTATAAGCCGTCTGATTTAAAGATATTTTCAAATGTTGAAATAAACTTACCTATACCAAGAATGACATGGCAGGAAGCTATGGACAGATATGTCAGTGATAAACCTGACTTACGTTTTTGGAATGGAACTAAAATGTTAGTGAAGTAGTAAAAATACGGAATTTTTCAGTGTTCTATGATGCTATAAAAAATGGTGGTAGCGTAAGAGGTATAAATGTAAGCGGACAGGCAAGTGATGCCAAGAAAGAAGATAGATGCCTTAGTTTCATTTGCAAAGATTATGAGTGCAAAGGGACTTGCTTATCTTGCTATTGAAGAGGATGGTAGTATAAAATCTTCATTTACAAAGTTCTTAAAAAGAAGAAGAAATAAAAAGAATTAGTAGATAAGATGGAAGGAAAGCCGGAGATTTACTTCTATTTGCAGCAGATAAAAATAAAACAGTTTGGGCAGTTTTAGGTGCTTTAAGAGTACATATTGCTGAAAGTTTAGGTTTGCTTAAGAAAGATGACTTTAAATTCCTTTGGGTTACAGAGTTCCCACTTTTTGAGTATTCTAGAAGAAGATGGAAGATACTATGCTGTTCACCATCCGTTTACAAGCCCTATGGACGAAGATTTTTGAGTATATAGATTCTGATCCGGGAAGAGTTCGTGCAAAAAGCTTATGATATAGTTTTAAATGGGTACAGAAATAGGTGGTGGTTCAGTTCGTATACATCAATCAGATGTACAAAGCTAAGATGTTTGATGTGCTAGGTCTATCTAAAGAAGTTGCAAATGAAAAGGTTCGGTTGCTTACTGGAAGCCTTTAAGTATGGCGTTCCACCTCATGCAGGTCTTGCTTATGGATTTGACAGAGTGGTTATGCTTATGGTAGGTGCGGATTCTATAAGAGATGTAATAGCCTTTTCCTAAGGTAGAGGATGCTTCTGATCTTATGATTAACGCTCCTGATACAGTAGATAAGGCACAACAGTGAACTTTATATAGATACTGTAAAGATAGAAGAGTAATATATAAAATGAAATAATTGTGAGAGTATAGAAAAACTCAGTATTTTTGTTAAGATTTATTTTTGATGAAGAGTATTGAGTTTTTATATTTTTAGGAGATAAATTTATGGAAGATATTAAGATATTAGTAGTTGATGATGAAGAAAAGAATGAGAAAAATTAGTAAAAAGATTTTTGTCTATAAAAGGGTATAAAGTTATAGAAGCTGCTGATGGAGAAAAGAAGCTATAGAGATATTTATGTCAGATAAGGATATTAAATTAGTTTTGTTGGATGTTATGATGCCTAAGCTAGATGGTTTTGATACCTTGAAAGGAATTAGAGAATATTCTGAAGTTCCTGTTATTATGCTTACAGCAAGAGCAGAAGAAAGAGATGAATTAATGGGCTTTAAATTGGGGAGTTGATGAGTATATAACAAAGCCTTTTAGTCCTAAAATCTTAGTTGCAAGGGTGGAAGCTATACTTAGAAGAAGTATAGGGACAGAAGAGAAAAAATTAAGTGCAGGTGGTATACTTATTGATAAATCAGCACATACGGTAAGTATTGATGATAAGGATATAGAATTAAGTTACAAGGAATTTGAATTACTCATATTTCTTGGAAAAATAAAGGTATTGCTTTATCTAGAAAAATCTTAAATAATGTATGGAATTATGATTACTTTGGAGATGCAAGGACTATAGATACTCATGTTAAAAAGCTTAGAGCCAAGATGGGTGAAAAGGAGAACTAATAAAAACCATATGGGGAATGGGCTACTAAATTTGAGGTGGAATAATGAAACTTTCAATAAGAAGAAAAACTAATGCTACTTTTGCTTGCTATAATAGCTTTTTATAAGTATTATGTTAGCCATCTTAAATAATTTTGCCCTAGAGTTATATTATAGACAAAGAAAGGTAAAATGAATTAAAAAGAAAGCTTATAAAAAGTAGATGAACTTATAGTAAATAAAGAAGATAATGAAATAGAAGATTTAATAGCTGAATATTCTTATAAATATAATATAACTATAGTTCTTATTGATTCAGTAACATCAAAGGCCATCATTTCTAATGAAAGAGATGGAGATTATCTGGTAAAAAGAATACAAGATATCTTATTTGATAAGAGTCAAAAATTATATAGAATATTATATAATAATTATAATTGTAAGATAATACAGCATCATGTTGATAGCGTAAACATCCTTTATTGATTGTATAGGCTATGCAAGTGATAATCAGACAATGATAATTATGTCCAGTTCTATAGAAAGTTTTAAAAAGAAAGTATTGCTCTTTCAAATGGTTTTATGTTTTATATAGTCAGTTTAGCTGTTTTATTGGCATTAATATCTTGTTTTTATGTAAGTCTTATGATTACAAGACCTATAAAAACTTTAGCTAAACTTTCAGAACAAATGGGAAATTTTGATTTTGAAGCTAAGTATACAGGAACAGAGTAAGGATGAAAATAGGTATACTTGGTTGTAATATGAATCTTATGTCTGATGGTTTAGAAAAAGCCTTTGATGAACTAAAAGCTTTTGCAAAATGAAAAATTACAAGAAGATATAAAAGAAAAAGAAGAAATTGACAATATGCGTAAAGATTTTTATCGCTAATGTGAGCCATGAATTAAAAACACCTATATCACTTATACAAAGGTTATGCTGAGGGATTGAATGAAGGACTTTGTGAAGATGAAGAAAGTGAAAATATTATACAGAAGTAATAATAGATGAAACAAATAAGATGAATATTATAGTAAAACAGCTTCTTACTTTGTCAGCACTTGAGTCGAAATCAAAGAAATTAGATATAAGCAGCTTCGATATGAGTGAATTAATAGCAGGAGTAATAGAAACTACAGGTATTTTGCTTACAGATAAAAATGCAAATATTAAATTTGAAGCTAAAAATATTAGTAAAGGCGATGAATTCAAGGTGGAGGAAGTTTAACTAATTATATAAGTAATGCCATACATCATGTTAAAAGAAAATGGAAAAATAGAAATTAAATTAATAGAAAAAGATAAAAATTAAGAAATTAGTGTATTTAATGAGGGAAAATGTATACCTGATGAAGATTTAACCAGTATTTGGGAGAAGTCTATAAAGTAGATAAGGCACATTCCAGATCTTATGGTGGTGAGCGGTATAGAGTCTTTCTATAGTGCAAAAGCTATAGTAGAAGCTCATAATAATTCTTGTGGTGTTAGAAATCTAGAAAATGGTGTGGAATTTTGGTTTGAGCTTGATAGGAGATTGACCAGAAAATTGAAAATGAATGTAAAATAGATAAGATTAGTATTAAACTATTAAATTGAAATATGAGAGGATTTCTATGAATATAAAAGCAAACATTTTCTTTTGAGGTATTCCCACCGAATACTTCAGCACAGTACACAAAAATTATATGAAAGCATTATCGCAAATGAAAGGTTTGAAACCGGATTACATATCTGTAACCTGCAGTAATAATCCTGATAATATAAAAAGAACTTACAGTTAAAGTGAGTGAATATATAAAAAGGAATTAGCTTTACCATGTAGCTCACTTGCGAGCTATGTATATGTCAAAAGAACATGTAAGTTCCATATTAAATGAATTAGAGAGATAAATATAGATGGACTACTTGCTCTTGAGGAGATATATTCCCTGATAAAGAGCCTGTGGGAGATTTTTCGTATGCCTTCTGATTTGATAACTTATATTAGAGATATGGATAAGAACATTCCTATATTTGGTGCTTGTTATCCGGAGCATCTGATTCAAAAATAAAGTAGAAGATATAAAAATATCTAAAAAGAAAGTAGATTTGGGCTGTGGAGAACTTTATAACTCAATTGTTTTTGATAATGAAATTTTTATACATTTAAAGAAAATTGTGAGACTTGCGGCATCAGATAAACCTATAGTTGCCGGGTATTATGCCTATAATAAACAGAGCACAGCACTTGGACTCATAGAAACAACTAAAAGCAAAATTACCAAGAAAATTTATGGCTATACTTGATAAGTATGAGACATTCAAAAGAGGCTCTTAGAGATGCGGGTATAGCTTATGCAATAGATCAAATAGTAGATTTATTAACAAATGATGTATCGGGAATACATCTATATACTATGAATAATGCCGATACAGCTAAAGATATATATAAGTCAGTAGCCAGTTTATTCGGAAAGAAAGCATAGATATTTAAGAAAAGGCAAAAGCCTATATCTTAGGCAGAGGGATAATAATGAGTAAAATTATACTTACAGGTGATAGACCTACAGGCAGGCTGCATGTTGGTCATTATGTCGAGATCTTTAAGAAGAAGAGTAGAATTGCAAAATTCAGGTCTTTATGATAAGACTATGATTATGATAGCAGATGCCAGGCACTTACAGATAATATAGAAAATCCGGATAAAATAAGAGAAAATATAATAGAAGTTGCATTAGATTATTTAAAGTGCAGGAATAGATCCTACAAAGTCTACTATTTTTTACAGTCTATGATACCTGAACTTTAGAACTTACATTTTACTATATGGACTTAGTTACTTTAGCCAGACTTGAAAGGAATCCTACAGTAAAAACAGAAATTAAGCTACGTAATTTTGAAGCTAGTATACCGGTTGGATTTTTAACATATCCTATATCACAAGCTGCAGATATTACAGCATTTAAAGGCTACAACTGTTCCGGTAGGTGAAGATCAGTACCTATGATAGAACAATGTAGAGAAATAGTTAGAAAATTTAATAATACATACTGAGGTATTAGTAGAGCGGAGCTTCTAATACCAAACAATAAGGCCTGTCTTAGACTACCGGTATAGATGGTAAAAGCTAAAATGAGTAAATCATTAGGAAATTGCATTTATCTTGCAGATAAACCGGAAGTAGTAAAAGAGCAAATAATGAAGATGTATACAGATCCTTTACATATCAAGTTTCAGATCCGGTCATTTGGAGGAATACAGCATTCATTTATTTAGATGCTTTTTCAAAACCGAACATTTGAAAGATACCTACCTGAATATGCAAATCTTAATGAATTAAAAAGAACATTATACAAGGGGTGGTCTTGAGTGATGTTAAAGTTAAAAGATTTTTAAATGAGATTATACAGGAAGAACTTGAGCCTTTAAGAAAAGAGAAGAGCAGAATTTGAAAAAGATATACGCGGAAGTGTACAATATACTTAAAAAGGTAGTGAAGTGGCAAGAGAAATGGCTGCGCAAACTCTTAGTGAAATAAAAATGCAATGAGAATAAATTATTTTGAAGATATGGAACTTATAAAAAACATACTGAAAAATATACTTTATAGGAGAAGAGAATGGATAGCAAGTTTTACTATAGATCATATTAAGCTATTACAGGGTATTTATGTGTCAAAGAAAAGATTATATAGGAAAAGAATGTATAACAACTTTTTGATTTGCATGTAACAAAACCTAATTTTTGAACCTATTATGAATACAGCAGAAATGCATACCTTGGAACATTTAATAGCTACTTTTTAAGAAATCATAAAACTTATGCAGATAAAACAATATATTTTTGGACCTATGAGGTGCAGGACAGGATTTTTATTTACTTTTGTAGGTGATTATGAATCAAAAGAAATAGTAAACTTAGTTAAAGAAAGTTTTGAATTTGCTAGAGATTTTGAAGGTGATATTCAGGGTGCCAGTGCTAAAGATTGTGGAAATTTTTATGATATGAATCTACCTATGGCTGAAAGTATTTAGCAAATAAATATCTGGAAGAAGTGTTATATAAAATGAGATGATGCCATAAGCTATCCTATATAGGAATATTTTTATATGAAAAATAAATTATATTTGCTGCTTAGTATTATAATACTTATTATGTTAACTACAATAGAGTATTATAATAGTAAATAGAATCGATTAAATCTAAAAATAAAAACAATAGATACCGAAAGTATTGATTGAAAGCGGTACAGAGAAAGAAAGTACTATAGAAGAAACTAAAGAGATGAGAAAGAAGTATAGTGGGTCCTATAGATTTTTGAAAGCTTTATGGAAAAAGAATAAAGATATTATAGCGTGGATAAAGATACCGAGATACAAACATTGATTATCCCATACTATGGAATGGAGATAATGAATATTATTTGCATCATGATATAGAGTGGAAATAATACGGTAGCAGGTTCTATATTTCTTGATATGGATGATAAACCTGATTTTTAGTTCAAAAGCATAATATTTTTCTACGGACATAATATGAAAAATAAGTCTATGTTTCAAAAATATTATAAAGTTTAAGAATAAAAGACTTTTTGAACAAAATGAGAGATATATACATATATACACAGGATAAAGAATATCATCTAAAAACTATGTAGCTGCTTTATATACAGATGCAGAGTGTTGATAAAAGACAAAGTAGAGTTTGAAACAGACGAAAGAAATTTAAAGCCTATATGAGATAGAATGACTGATTCATATAGGCAAATACCTAACGATAATATAGATAAGCTGTGGTCTTTTATAACTTGTTCTTATGAATTTAATGATGCTAGAACTATACTTTATGCTTATGAAGTAGAAGATGAGTAAAGGATTATATGAAGGGAAAAAGGAGAGTTAGTATGAAAGGAATTATTTAGCAGGGAAGTGGAACGAGATTATATCCACTACAAAAGGATTACTTCAAAACAACTTTTTGCTCAATATATGATAAACCTATGATATATTATCCTATTTCTGTTTTAATGGATGCGGAATAGAGACATACTCATAATATCAACCCTCTTGATACCACCAAGATTTAAAGATTTATTGGGAGATGGAAAACAATTTGGTATTAATCTAAGCTATGCTGTACAAGCAAGTCCTGATGGACTTGCACAAGCTTATAATAGGTGCAGATTTCATAGGAGATGATAATGTTGCCATGGTGCTTGAGATAATATTTTTCCATGGAAATGGTTTAAAAGAGAGATTAGAAGCTGCAGCAAGTAAAGAAAGTGGAGCGACTGTATTTTGGCTATTATGTAGATGATCCGGAAGATTTGGTATAGTAGAATTTGATGAGCATGGAAAAAGCTATTTCAATAGAAGAAAAAGCCTGAAAATCCAAAATCAAATTATTATGTTACAGGACTTTATTTCTATGATAATAAAAGTAGTAGAATATGCTAAAAATCTTAAAACCATCTAAAAAGAGGTGAGTTAGAAATAACCGACCTAAATAGAATTTATCTTGAAAATGGTGAGTTGGAAGTTAAATTATTAGGACAAGGTTTTACATGGTTGGATACAGGAACACATGAATCTCTTGTTGAAGCTACTAAAATTTTGTTCATACTGTTGAAAACACATCAACATAGAAAGATAGCTGCTTAGAAGAAATAGCCTATCTAAACGGTTGGATAAATAGAGAACAAGTTTTAGAAACTTATGAAATTTTTAAAGAAAAACCAATATGGTGTATATTAAAAGATATATTAGATGGTAAATATATAGATAAAAATAAAAATAAGTTTATCTACCGACCTCCAAAAGTTAGACCAAAATCTAATGATTAGGAGGTCGGTATTTTTATCGGTCTTTTAATATTATACAATAGACAAAAATAAAGATTTGAATTATAATATTAGGATTATAGTATACAAAAATTAATAAGAAAAATAGAATTTAGGAGTGGAAATGGCTAATATAATTGCTATAGTATGGGATTTTGATAGAACTTTAGTTGATGGTTATATGCAAGATCCTATATTTGAAGGAATATAAAGTGATTCAAAACAGTTCTGGAAAGAAGTGAATGAACTTCCTAAAAAAAGTATAAGGAAGCACAAAAAGTGAGGGTTAACCTGATACTATTTATTTAAATCATTTTATTAAATATACAAAAAGAAGGAAAATTTAAAGGTCTAAATAATAGAAAAACTCAGAGAATTTGGTAAAAATTAAAAATTCTATCCGAGTACAGGAAATATTCAAGACAACAACAGAACTTATGAAAGTAATAAAATATATAAAGAGTATGATATTAAAGTTGAGCATTATATAGTAAGTACAGGAATGGCTGAAATTATTCGTGGTTCTAGAGTATGAATTATGTGAAGAAATATGGGAGTATGAACTTATAGAAGAAGATATTGAAGGTATAGGAAAAGTTATAGAGTCAAATAGAGTATACTATAGATAATACAGAGTAAAACAAGAGCTTTATTTGAAATCAATAAAAGGTGTTCCTCAAAATAAAAAGATGACGAGTAAATAATAAAATACCTGAAGAATATAGAAGAGTACATTTTGAAAAATATGATATATGTTGCAGATGGGCCTAGTGATATTCCGGCATTTTCTGTAGTTAATAAAAATGGTGGAGCTACTTTTGCAATATATCCTAAGGGAAAAAAAGAAGCTATGAAACAAGTAGAGCAAATGAGAAAAGAAAGTAGAATAAATATGTTTGCTGAGGCGGATTATTCTCAGAATACTACAGCTAATATGTGGTTATGTAATAAAGTTGAAGAATTTGCCGAAAAGAATAAAAGCAGAGGGAAAAAGGATAAGTTATCTAAATATATAGATAATGAGCCACCTAGACATTTAACATAAGATCAAAGGAGTAGGTATGTCAGAACTAAGATGTCCACATTGCGGTCAAGCATTTACAGTAGATAATGCAGAATTAAATTCTATTATACAACAAATTAGAGATACAGAATTTACAAAAGATGTAGACTTACGTATCTCAGAACTGGAAAATCATTTTAAAAGAAAAGCATAAAATAGAATTGGAAGCTAAAGAGAATGAAATTATCCTGAAGATAAAAAGAAAATCATGAAAAGTGAAATTGAAGTTTTAAAAAGAAACTGGATGAAACTTTTAAAAAGTATGGATAAATTAAAAGAGTCGAACTGGATAATAGTGAAGATAAGAAGAAAATTGCCATAATGGAAGCTAAACAAGATTCAGATAAAAAGCTTGAAAATCTGAAAGAAGAGCTTGATAAATCTAAACAGAGTATGAAAGTCTAAAATTTGAGCTTAGAAGTAATGAAGATAAACAAAAAAATAGCTATAATAGAAGCAGTACAAAAAGGTTGAAAATGAGAGAGAATTGGAAAACAGATTAACTATAGAAAAGATAATACGACAAATCTTTTAAAGCAAAAGATGAACTGATAAGCTTATTATAAAGATTTGAAAACCAGTATGTCTACTAAGATGATAGAGAAAGTCTAGAACAACATTTGCGAAATACAATTCAATCAGCTTAGGGCCACAGCCTTTAAAAATGCTTATTTTGAAAAAGGATAATAATGCTAAAAAGTGGTAGTAAAGGAGATTATATTTATAGGGAATATGACGAAAACGGCGTAGAGATAGTTTCTATAATGTTTGAGATGAAAAATGAAATGGAAACCACAGCCACTAAGCATAAAATGAAGATTTTACAAAGAACTTGATAAAGATAGAAGAGAGAAACATTGCGAATATGCTATTTTGGTTTCTATGCTTGAAAAAGATAGCGGATTTTTAATGCCGGTATAGTAGATGTTTCATATAAGTATGAAAAAATGTATGTAGTAAGACCACAATGCTTTTATACCTATAATAACCTGCTTAGAAAATGCGGCTATGAATTCTCTAATTTATAAACAAGAGCTTGAAATAGTAAGAAACCAAAATATAGATGTATCTAATTTTTGAAAAGAAGTTAAATGATTTTTAAAGATAATTTCTCCAGCAATTATGAAAAGCACATAAAAATTTGATAAGGCTATAGATGAGATAGACAAAACAATAGAACATTTAATAAAAGTTAAGGAAGAGTTATTAGGTTCAGATAATCAATTAAGAATAGCTAATAATAAGGTAGAAGAGATAAGTATAAAAAATTGACTTGGAGAATCTACTATGAAACAAAATTTGAAGAAGTTAGTAAAGACTAAAATTTTAAAAAGCTTTAAAAAGTATTTACTAATTGATAAATCTAGCTTTATAATGATACAGTTAGGACATACTAACTATATCATTGTTTTATTTAGGGGAATGAAAAATTGAATAAGAAAATAGTATATATCTTAGCTTTAGGACTGGGTATAGCTGTAACAGGATTCACACAAACTACTATATATGCAAATCCTGTTTTTAATACATTTGATGAATCAGTAATGAGCTTATAGGTGCAGATAGTGAAAATGATGGTCGTGGAACTTTAATCGCTATTATTGATGCAGGCGCAGATTTTGATCACAGTGTTTCAGATTGGATGAAGGAGTAGAGTATACTAGAGAGGTATGCAAGCTCTAATAGCAAAGAAGCTGCCCGAGCCTGGAAAAATGACAAAAGTAGTATATGCTTATGATTATGCAAAGTAATAGTTCATATGGTATTAAAAATTATAATAATGATCACGGAACGCGCATGTTGCGGGTATAGTAGCAGGTAATCCTCCTGATACAAGTAAATATGCCAGAGGAGTAGCTCCAAATGCACAACTGCTATCATGAGAGTATTTGGAAATGATAAAAATAAGGAGCAAAATCAGCTGATTATGCCAGGGCTATTAGAGATGCTCTAAAACTGGGAGCAGATACTATAAATATGAGTCTTGGTGGTGGTGCAGGTATCTCTCTTATGGAGGACGCCACTTTTTGTAAAAGCTTTAGATGATGCTAAAAAGCAGGTATTTATGTCGTTGTGCAAATGGAAATGATGGTAATTTTTGGATTTTTATCCGGTTTACCAAAGGTAGAAAATCGGATTATGGTGTAGTAGCTACTCCGGCTATTTTTCCGGATAGTTTTAGTGTTGCATCTTATGAAAAATACAAAGTCTACAGTAAAATATTTTGATATAGAAAATCCGGAAGAAAGTAAGAAAAATATATATAACTAATCCTTTAAATCCGGATAGAATAAGTTCTTATAATGGGTAGGAGCTAATTTTACTAATATAGTTTACTGCGGATATGGTTCAAAAGCGGAATTTTTCAGGAAAAATATAAGAAATAAAGTTGTTTTAGTAGAAGAGGAAATAATATTACCTTTGAAGAGAAAGCTAAAAATGCCAGTGATGGATATGCAAGTATGCTGGTTGTAGCAAATAATGAAAAATTCAGGTTTAATAACCGGAATGGATATAGGAGATGTAAGAATAGCTGCTACAAGTATATCAAAGGCTGATGGAGAGTATTTAAAAAGCACATTTAGACAAGAAGATTAAATTATCAGAGAATGTGGATATTATTGAGAGTCCTCAAAAGATATGATGTCTGATTTTTAGTGCTTGGGGGACTTAGTGCAGAGGGTGATTTGAAACCTGATATTACTGCACCGGGTGGAAATATATACTCATCTGTTGGACATACTAAATATGATAGTCAATCAGGAACTTCTATGGCAGCACCACAAATTTCAGCTGTCTTAGTCAGTATTGAAAAACAGACTTAGTTCAAAAATTAATGTAACAGATAAGGATGAAAATCAAGCTTTTAGTAAAAACTATAGTTAGGAATACGGCTATAGCAAAAAGATACAGAAAAAGGATGCCTTTATTTCACCTAGAAAACAAGGTGCAGGTTTAGTAAAATATAGATAATGCCTTAAAAACAAAGGCTTTAGTTTATGCTGTAAATAAAAAGGAACTAAGGTAGGTAGTATTAACTTAGGTAATATTAGTGATAGTATAGACTTAAACTATAAAAGTTAAAAATATAAGCAATACACAGATAAGTTACAAAGCAGGAGATATTTATAAATACAGATGAAGTTATAGATGGACATTTTACATTAAGACCCTAAGTTCTTAAAGAAAATAGAAGGGAAAATATAAATCTTAATGCTAATGAAGAAAAAGGAACTAAATAAGAGTATAAATCTTAGTGAATTAAATTTTGTTAAGCCTGAAAAATGGTATTTATATAGATGGATTTATTGTACTCAGTGCAGATAATGAACCTACTCTTAGTGCACCTTTTAGTGGTTTTGTAGGAGATTTGCAAAGTTACCTGTTATAGAGAGCTCTATCTATGATTTATTAAAAGAAGGTAAAACACCCTATGTATTTAACAGAAGAAAGAAAAGAAAAAGACTATGGAAGGTCAATACAAGCAACATGCTTACGGTGGTGATGGATACAATTTCACACATCTATATACTATGGTGGATACAAAAAGCGCAGGTACTTGGTTCTAATATAGGTTTAAATCCTAGTGAATTCTACACAAAAGAACATTTAGCTATTTCGCCTAATGGAGATGGAAGAAATGATTTTTGTAAGATTTACAGGAACTTTCTTGCGTTCTTTCAAAGATATGCAAATAAGTATATATAAAAAGTGAAACTGAAAGTTTGCATACAAGCAAACAAGATAGAATAGGTCTTAAAAATTATTTTGCAGGCAATAAAAATAATAAGTCATTATCAGGCGCTGATTGGTCTTGGCATGGTGAAGATGCAAGAAAACCGTATTATTTCTCCTTTAAGTATATTTGATGCTACCAGTTCAGCAACTAGAAATAAACCTGAAAAGATATTAATATGGTAGAAGATGGGGATTATACATTTAAAGTTAGTGTAAAAACCGGTTGTAGAAAATGCACTTCCTCAAACTATAGAATTTGATATAAAAGTAGATAGAGTAAAACCTGAGATAAAATGCAAGTACCTATAATAGAGATACAAGGACTTTTACTATAACAGATGTATTAGAAAAACGGTTCCGAATTAGACGTATAGGTTTTAAAATATAAAGCTGAAAATAATACAGACATTATTTTAGATTCTACAAAGACAGATAATTTCTTTATGTATGTAAAATTACCTGAGGGTGTAGAAGAGAATAAAATTAATGTTTATATAGAAGACTGGGCTAATAATAGATATGATTATAAATTACTTGATTCTATAAGAGATGGTAGGGGACAAGTTATAATTAGGCCTGAGTTAATTGGTGAGGGGAATTACCTAAGCTACTTACTACTCTTAAAAAGGTGAAGATATAGTAGAAGATAAGTTGAATTTGGATTTGGATACAGATTATAGCTTAGGAATAAGCCTGGATAATGAAGAGTATGAGATTTATGGAGATAGTACATATAACTTTAGACTTACAAATGATAGTAAGGTGAAAATAGTAGATATTAAAAGTTAGAAAAGTAAAGAAAGTTAGTATAATATCTAGAGTTAGAACACATGCTAAAGTATAATGGAAATATAAATATTAAAGCTGTTAATAAGAAAACCAAGAAAGAATATATATTTAAAAAGAGCTATGTTAAAGGTAATTATGATATAGATGATATACCTGTTGGCGAATATGATATAAAAGATAGAAGATGTAGCAGACGGTTTTGAAGCTAAAGCAGAGCCAAAGTAGTATAAATATAACAGGAGGCTTTTGGTGAGTTTTTGGGTGGTATAGCAACAAAAATTTCATATAATAAGCTGGGAGAAGAACCTGAACCTGAAAAATGATGCTACTGTTCTTATGTATAAATCTTGGTCAAATGAGTATAAGGATATTTCTATAGAAAATCCTATATATTTCAAATTCATGAGATAAGACCACAAATAAAATGTATAAGAAAATATGATCCTTTAAATATGGAAACAACTCTTCCACATGGTTCTTATAGAGTAGAGTTAGAAACACCTATAGAAGGTTATGAGTTACTAGGGGAAGATTTCTATAAAAGATGCACCGGCGGAGTTTGATGTAGAAGAAGAGGAAGCAAGTCATTTACCTTTAAGCTTACTGATAAAAATAAAGAGGAAAAACCTAATACTGAAAAACCACTACCTGAAAAAGAAGAAAATCCTAAAGATAATACGGTTTCCAAAGAAACTAAGCAGAAAGTATACTTACAAAAAGCATATATAGATGAATATCCGGATTATTCTACTAAACCTGTAACTTTTGTATTTACAAGTATAAAAAGATAGTTCAAAAAGTATATAAGAAGTCTTATTCTTCTACTAAAGACTATCTTGTTGAACTACCGGAGGGAAAAATATAAAAGTAAGTTTGGAAGGTGCCAAGGGATATAAACTTAAAAATAACAAATTCAGAAGATAATATTATTGATGTGAAATATGATTTCGTATTAAAGTATGTATCAGTGATATTTGGAGTGGTTAAAAGATAATAAGGAAGATAAGAAAGATGAGCCTAAAGAGGAGGAAAAAGAAGTAAAAATATGGTAAAGGCTTGTTTACAACCTTCAGGAAGTAATAGTATAAAGATTATGGAAGTAAACCTATTATTTTTGTATTCAAAAAATATAAATACAGGTGAAATAATTGAAAAAGACTTATGCTAGTGTAATAGATTATAAACAGGAATTGGCTTATGGTACTTATGAAGTGAGTGTAAAAATTTAGATAAATATGATTTTAAATTGGAAGTTGTAGAAAATAATACTTTACTTTTGAATGAGAATACTTTAGATCATGAGAGTCTTATCTTTACTTTAACATTAAAGAAAAGTAGTTGATGAAGATAAACAAAATGAAGATAAGATAGAAAAAGTAAAAGAAGATGAGTCTCCTAAAAATAATGAAAAAGTAGAAGAAACTTCTAAAGAAAATGAAGTAGAGAAAGAAAAAGTCAAATAAGGAAGAAAAGATTTGGCTACTAAATCAGAAGTTAGCAAAATAGAAGAAGTATTAGAAAATACCAATAAGAAAAATAATAATGATGAGATAATTATAAATACAGGTAATACAAATTCTTCAAGTGAGTGCTTCTAGTTCTTCAAGTGGTGTTTCTCTAGGATAAGTGCAAAATTGGCAAGTAATATTGATTATAAAAATATTACTAAGAGTATTATTGTCGGCAAGGAAATAAAAATCAAAGACTTCAGATCTTAATGCTTGGATAAGACTAAAGGAGGATTATGGACTTATCAAGAAGGGGTAGATAGTTTTAAAAACCTCTTGGTTGAAATATAATAATAAGTGGTTTTTATTTAGATGAAAAAGGTATGTAGCTGAAAACGCATGGATATTTGCAGGAAATTCATGGTTTTATGCAAAGAAGGATGGCTACTTGGCTGAAAAATGAATGGATTTTTAGTAGATGGAAAAATGGTATTATGCTGTAGAAGGTGGATATATACTGCTTAATACTATAAGAATATAAATGAAAAGTTTATTCTTTTGATAAAAATGGAGCTTTAATAAAGTAAAATTATAATGTCATTTTTAAACAACCGACTTTAAGTGATGTTAATTATATTAAAATATCATTTGAAGTCGGTTATTTTAATAAAATCTATAATAACAACAATATATTATTGAGGGTCAAACTTATAATTATTTATAGCTATGCTATACTAAGGCTATATCAAGAATTTATAAAAGGAGAATACTGTGAGCTATACATCAAAAACTGTTGAGAAAAGAGGGAGATACAAAAATAGTAGTGCAAGATTAGTTTTTGTTGCTCTTGCTATATTAGTACAGATGGATAATATATTTGTTTATCACTTTTAAATGATAACTATAGTGGATATCAGGACTTGTTAAATAACTTAGTATAGTTGTAGTAATGAGTTATATATAATTCTGATAGAGTTGCAAACATAAAATGGCCATGGATAATATTGATACTAGTTTTTCCACCTATGGGTTTAGTATTTTTATATAATGGTAAAATATTCAGGGACAACTAAAGAAAATATGAGCATATGCAGCTATCTCTTGATAAATGTAGTATCTATCTGCCAAGAGATAGAAACATAGAAGCCGAGCTAAAAGAAAGAAGAAAAGGATATTTACAATATTAGTGATTATATAAGCAGATATTCTAATTATCCATTATATGGAAACACTGATATAGAGTACTTCTCTGATGCTCTGGAAGCTATAAATATGCAGATGAAGTGTATGAAAAGAAGCAAAAGAAATTTATTTTTATGTCTTATTTTTGCTATAGAAGATGCAAAGTATATTTCACAGATAAAAGTTATACTTAAAGATAGAGGTGTAGAAGTAAGAGTATTTTTATGATGATATAGGTAGTGTGTGGGTTTTATAAGTAATACCCAATTTATAAAAGAAATGAAAGATTTAGGCATAGATTGTAGAGTATTTAATCCTGTTACGCCTATATTAAATCTATTTTTAATAATAGAGATCATAGAAAGATAACTGTAATAGATGGAGGGTGGCTTTTACAGGCGGTTATAATATAGCTGATGAATATTTTTAATATAGTTAATCCTTATGGGAGATGGAAAGATACGGACTTATGCTAAGAGGAGATGTTGTTAAAGAATTAAGCGTTACTTTTTAGAAACATGGAACGCAAATAGAAAATCAAAACTTTGAAGAAATTAATGATGATAAGTATTTTAATGTAAATAAGTATGAAGCTAAGGGAAAGGATATATGCTCACTAGCTTATGGAGATTCTCCTTTAGATGATGAAGAGTTAGCTGAAAATGTTTACATAAGTTTGATAAATATAGCTAAGGATTATTTATATATTATGACACCTTATCTCATAATTACAGATGAGTTGAAGTCAGCTATAGTCAGAGCTGCAAAGAGAGGAGGTAGATATAAGACTAATCACGCCGGGTATGCGGATAAGAAAATTATATATGGTGTTACACGTTCTTTCTAGTGGGGTATTAGTAAAAGCGGGAGTGAAAATTTATGAGTATACTCCAGGGTTTTGCCATGCTAAACAGATGTTGGTAGATGACAGATTAGCTATTTGTGGAACAATAAATCTTGATTATAGAAGCTTATATCTACATTTTGAAAATGCGGTTATGTTTACTAAATGCAAGGCTGTATTTGATATGAAAAAAGACTTTGAAGAAACATTTAAGGTATCTACGCATGTAGTGAAAAATATAACAATCTTTTCTCCTGTAAGAAACATAGTAGATTCAATACTTAGATTATTTGCACCTTTGTTATAAAAGTAAATAGACTTATTTGTAAATTATTTTTAATAATTTGACTATGACCTTCTATAGTGATAGCATAATATATTGGGTAAAAGGAGGTAGCTTATGCAATGGATAAAAGTTTACATTAGATACAACTACGGAGAGCTGTAGATTTAATAAGTGCGGCTTTTGATGAGATAGGAATTTGGGGTATAGAAATAGAAGATAATATTCCTCTTACTGAGAGTGAAACAAAAGGAATGTTTATAGATATTTTACCTGAGTTGCCAAAAGATGAAGGTAAGGCAAAGGTAAGTTTTTATTTAGAACCTAATACAGAAGTAGAAACTATGCTTACAAAGTAGAACTTGCTTTAGATGAAATTTCAGATTTTGTAGATTTAGTGAAAGAAAACTTAGTAGAAGAGCTTACAGAAGATAAAGATTGGATAAATAATTGGAAAAGAGTTTTTAAACCTTTATGGTAGGAGATACTTATAAAACCAACTTGGGAGGAGATTCTAAAGATACCAAATATGGAAACTCTAATTCAGATAGATCCAGGAACAGCCTTTGGTACAGGAGCTCATGAAACTACAAAGTTATGTATTATACAATTGGAGAAATATATTAAAAAGCTAAAAAGATAATACTGATATTAAAATTTTAGATGTAGGAACAGGTAGTGGTATTCTAGGTATATGCAGGCTTAAAAATTAGGTGCTGATTATGTATACAGAACGGAACTTGATGAAAATGTATTGAAGCTATATATGATAATATTAGAAATAATCAAATTTCAAAAAGAAGTTTTTGAATTAAGTGTGGTAATATATCAGATGATATAAAAGTAAAAAGAAGCTGTGGGCTATGAAAAATATGATATTTAGTAGTAGCTAATATACTTGCACCTATTATTATACTTTTTGCAAGAAAAATATTGCTGAACATATAGATTGGTATATTTATAACTTCAGGTATAATAGATACCAAGGAAGAAAGATGTTAGGCTGGCTTTTTAGAAGCAAATAAAGATTTTTGAAATATTGGAAATAAATAGATTGGGTGAATGGTGTAATATTACGGCACGTAGAATCTAGTTAGGAGTTTTATGCATCATCTTTTTGCAAATATAGAAGATATTTTAGAAGATAAGATATTTATAAGAGGAATGAAGTAAAACATATAAAGGGATGTTTTAAGAATGAAGATAGGAGAAAAGAGCTTTTTAACAAGTGACAGTTTCTTACTATGATTATATCTGTGAGGTCATGACATTTCAAAAGGAAGAAATAATTTGCGGTATCAAATCTAAAAGAGGTATCAAAGCAGAACTTACAGCAGAAATAGTATTGTATCCAAGCGTTACCAAAGTTTGATAAGATGGAACTATAAACAGCAGTAGAATTAGGTGCGGTAGGTAGTCCCTATTACTTCCAGATGTAGTAAAGTTAGATGAGAAAAATCAAATTCAAAAGATAGAACGTTGGAAAGAAATAGCTAAATCGGCTGCCAAACAAGCAAAAACGCAACAAAATTCCTTTAATAGATAGGGCCTATAAAATATACAGATGCCTTAGCTATAGTTAAAGATTACGATATCAAGCTGCTTGCATATGAAAAATGATAGAGGAATAAAACATACAAAGGATCTTATTGAGAGTATAGCTACTAATCATAGCTATTTTTATAGAGTCGGAAGGTGGCTTTGAAGATAAAAGAGATAGAGCTTGCAAGAATAGTAATATAGATATATAAGCTTTAGAAATAGGATACTGGAACTGAAAAGTGCAGGTTTTGTATACTTTCTCTTATAATGTTTTCATCTGGAGGAAATAAATGGAGAATAATATAATTTATTTTGATAATTCAGCTTCAACTAGGTTAGAAAAAGAAGCCATAGATATTTTAGTAAAGAAAGTTATGGAAGATGACTATGCAAATCATCAGCAAAACATAAAAGGTGGTATGCAGGCTGATTATATAAAAGAGAGTGCGAAGATTATAGCTAAGACTTTAAAAGTAGAAGAAAAAGAGATAGTTTTTACTTCAGGTGGAACAGAATCTAATAATATGGCTCTTATTGGAACAGCTTTAGCTAATAAAAAGAGAGGTAAACATATTATTACAACGACACTAAACATCCGACGGTTCATAAACCTTACTAGAAGAGAATGGTTTTGAGCTTACAGTCCTACCTGTTAATAAAGATGGGAAAATTAGTTTAGATGATTTGAAAAATGCAATGAAAAGATACCATCTTAGTTTTCTACTATGTATGTAAATAATGAGATAGGGGCAATAGAACCTGTAGAAGAAATATCTAAACTTATCAAAAAGTATAAAATGAATATAATTTCATGTTGATGCTATTCAAAACATACTAAATTTAAAATAGAACCTAAAAAGCAAGGTATAGATTTATTGAGCGTCAGTGGGCACAAAAGCTACATGCACCTAAGGGAGTAGGCTTTTTATATATAAATAAAAATTAAATGTTCTCCTATAATATTAGGTGGTGGGCAACAAGCAGGTATGAGGCGAGTACTATAAAATGTCAATGGAATAGCGGCTCTTGGAGAGAGCTATAAAATATGATTTTTAAAGATTTCGATGAAACTTGAAAAATTAAGAAATATAAAGATTACATTAGTAAAGAAAGTTCTAAAAATAGAAGGAACTAAATTAAATTCTAAGTTAGGCTATGAAAGTGCCGTTCAAGATGAGTCAGCGCCAAGTTTGAAAAGATATTAGAGCGGAAGTTTTATTACATGCCTTGGAAGAAAAGGGTATTTATGTTTCAAGTGGTTCTGCTTGTTCGTCCAACCATCCGGGTATATCAGGTACTTTAAAGGGTATAGGATTGGAAAATGAGTATTTGGACTCTACTATAAGAATTTCATTATCTGAGTTTAGCACTATGGATGAAGCCAAATATTTAATAGATATACTAGCATAGTTCCTACACTTAGAAAGTTTGTAAGAAAATAATGGAGATAATATGGAATATAAATCATTTTTGATTAAGTATGGCGAAATAGGGTAAAAGGAAAAATAGATATTTCTTTGAAGATGCTCTTATGAAGCAAATAAGATTAGCTTTAGCAAAGGTAGATGGAAAAGTTTAGCGTCTCAAAAAGAACTGGGACGCATTTATGTTGATGTAGAAGGTTCTTATGATTATGATGATACCATAGCGGCACTCACCAAAGTTTTTGGAATAGTGGCGATTTGTCCGATGGTAAGAATAGAAGAAAAAGACTATGGATAGTCTGGAAAGTTCTATAATAGAATATATAAAAATGGCATATGAAGATAAGAACTTCACATTTAAAGTAGATACAAGGAGAGCCATAAGAACTTTCCGGTGGTTCTGAAACTACAAAATGCCAGACTTGGAGAAGTTATTTTTAAATGAATATGAAAAGGACGAGTATTTCAGTTAATGTAAGAAAAAACCCTGATGTGCTTTATAAAAGTAGAAATTAGAACTTATATCAATATATCTCTATCTCAATAGCAGGGACCGGGAGGTATGCCTATAGGCAATAAAATGGTAAGGCTAGCTTCTTCTATCAGGTGGAATAGATAGTCCGGTAGCAGACATATGATAGCTAAAAAGAGGGTTAAGATAGAAGCTGTATGATTTTCCGCACCACCACCATATACTTGAAAGAGCAAAAGCAAAAAGTAGTAGATCTAGCCGGTATAGTGGCAGGATATGCAGGACCCATAAACTTGAATATAATTAATTTTACAGATATACAATTATATATATATGAAAAATTGTCCACATGATGAATTAACTATTATTATGCTGCCGTTATATGATGAAAATAGCAGAAGAGATAGCAAAAGAAAAATGAAGATCTTGCACTTATAACAGGAGAAAGCATGGGACAAGTTGCAAGTCAAACTATACAATCTTTATATTGTACAAATGAAGTTTGTACCTTACCTGTATTTAGACCGCTTATAGGTTTTGATAAACAGGATATTGTCGAAATATCTGATCGTACTTATGAGGACTTCTATACAACCTTATGCAGGATTGCTGTACTATATTCGTCGCAAAGACGTCACCTGTAACAAAGCGAATTAGAAAGAATATCAGAAGAAAGATTAAATGAAAAATAGATGAATTAGTAAGGATAGCTATAGAAACAAAAGAAAGAATATTAGTAAAATAATAAATTAAAATAAGTCCCTATCCAAATTATATAAGGTTTAGGGACTTACTTTTTATAAAGTATTCTACTATATAAGGTGCTAAAAGCTGCTACAATTTTGTCAGCATCGCTATCAGCATGAATATTTTAGGGTCTATAGATTTAGATAAATCTAAACTAAAGATACCCATAATTGATTTTTGCATCGATAACATATCTACGGATACTAAATCAAAAATCAACATCAAATTTTGATAATTCGTTAACGAATGACTTCACCTTGTCAATAGAGTTAAGGGAAATTTTAACTGTTTTCATTGTTTATCCTCCTTAAAATGTATATATACTTATATGGTACAAAGAAAAATAGTAATAAGTCAAGAATAAAATAGAAAAGGAAATAAAAATATGAGAAGCGTTGCCTTTCATACTTTAGGCTGTAAAGTCAATATCATGAAAACCGAAGCCATGCAGGAACCTATGCAAAAGCAGGCTATAAAATAGTTGATTTTTAATGAAAAATCAGACATCTACATAATAAATACTTGTTCAGTAACTAATGTAGCAGATAAGAAATCCAGACAGATTTTTGCATAAAGCAAAAAAGTGAAAACTCCTGATGCAATAATAGTTGCGGCAGGTTGTTATGTTCAATCAGCGGCAGATAAACTTTAAAGAAGATAATAAAATAGATATTATTGTCGGAAATAATATGAAAAAGATATAGTATCTATCATAGATGAATATTTTAAAGATAACGGTATTGAGGAAAAGACACACATATATAGATATTAATAAAACTAATGAATATGAGGAATTAGTAGTTAGTGAAACTAAAAAGCATACTCGAGCCTTTATAAAAACAAATACAGGATGGCTGTAATCAATTTTGTTCATATTGTATTATACCGTATACGAGAGGTAGGGTAAGAAGTAGGAAAGTGAAGATATACTTGAAGAAGCAAAAATTTAACCAAGAATGGATTAGGGAAATAGTTCTACAGGTATACATTTATCTTCTTATGGAATTGATATAAAAGAAGAGGAAGTTAATTCGTTACTAAAAATAATAAAAGAGCTCAAAAGTAGTAGGAATAGAGAGAATAAGGATAGGTTCATTAGAGCCCTAGAATAATAACTAAAGAGTTTTTGGAAGGCTTAAAAGAAGTAAGACTACCTTTGCCTTACATTTTCATTTATCTCTACAGAGTGGTGAGTGATAGAGACAGCTAAAAGCTATGAACAGACAATATAATAGTGAAGAGTTTAGAAATGGAGTTAAATTAATAAGAGAATATTATGCCAGTCCGGCTATAACTACTGATGTAATAGTTGGTTTTCCAGGTGAAACTGAGAAAGACTTTCTGATAGCAGAGATTTTGTGGAAGAAATAGGATTTTTGGAAATGCATATTCCCATATTCAATAAGAGAGGGCACAAAAGCGGCTACAAAATGTCGAGTCAATTGACTCGAAAGAGAAATCAGCCAGAGCTAAGGAACTGGCTATTCTAAATAAAAAGATGTCTGATAAATTTAGGAAATATAGATTAGAAAAGAAGACGAAGCACTTCTAGAAGAAGAATTTATATTTGAGAATAATAGATACGCCTTAGGCCATACTAAAGAATATATTAAGATAGCTATTCCTATCATAGAAGAGATAGAAAAGTATAGCAATAAGTTGGCTAAAGGGAGAGTTGATAAAATTTTAATAGATGATATTTTGTTAATGAGTGAATTTTCTCTTAGATAGGAGACTTTGATGTTGGAAAATAATATAGAAGTAAAGTTTGATTTGGTCTCAGAATTTGCTCCTACAGGAGATCAACCGGAAGCAATAGCTAAACTTGTTGAAGGCTTTAGGAAAGGTAATCAATTTCAAACCTTGCTTGGAGCAACAGGTTCAGGTAAAAACTTTTTACTATGGCAAATATAATTAAAGAATTGGGAAAACCTACACCCTATAATGGCACATAATAAGACTTTAGCGGCACAGTTGTATAGTGAATTTAAAGAGTTTTTTCCTAATAATGCGGTAGAATATTTTGTTTCATATTATGATTATTATCAACCGGAAGCTTATGTTCCAAGTACGGATACGTATATAGAAAAAGATAGTGCTATTAATGATGAAATAGATAAATTAAGGCATAGTGCTACAGCGAGCATTGACTGAGAGAAAAGATGTAATAATTGTGGCCTCAGTATCTTGTATATATGGTCTAGGTAGCCCTATAGATTATCAAGATGGACAGTATCTTTAAGACCGGTATGGAAAGAGATAGAGATGATATAATTCATAAGCTTATAGATATGCAATATATAGAAATGACTTGAGACTTTAAGCGTGGAACTTTTAGAGGTAAGAGGAGATATACTTGAAATTTTTCCTGTAAATTCTTCAAAAGAAGCATATAGAGTAGAATGGAGATGAAATTGAAAAATAAGTGAGATAGATACCTTGACTCGGAATTATATCAGAGCTTAGTCACATGGTTGTTTTTCTCCGGCTTCCACTACGTTGTTGCACCCGAAAAGATTTTTAGAAGCGGCAAACAATATATTAAAAGAATGTGATGAGAGAGTTACTTATTTTAAGTCAGAAGAGAAATTGATTGAGGCACAGAGAATAGATGAGAGAACTCATTTTGATGTTGAGATGATGAAAGAAACGGGCTTTTGTTCAGGTATAGAAAATTATTCCAGATACTTAACCGGAGCGGCACCCGGAGAAGCTCCTATACTTTAATAGATTATTTCAAAAGATGATTTTCTTATTATAGTTGATGAATCTCATATAACTATACCACAAGTAAGAGGTATGTATGCAGGAGACCGTTCGAGAAAAGTACCTGGTAGATTATGGATTTAGATTACCTTCAGCACTTGATAATAGGCCCTTAAATTTTTCTGAATTTGAGAGTAAAATTGACCAAATGTTGTTTGTTTCTGCTACTCCTAATGTATAAGGAAGATGAGCATGAGTTACTTAGAGCTGAACAAATTATAAGGCCGACCAGGTTTACTTGATCCGACTGTTGAAGTGAGAAAAATAGAAGGTCAAATAGATGATTTGGTTTCAGAAGTAAATAGTAGAAAGAAGAATAAGGTTCTGATAACATCTCACCAAGAAAAATGGCTGAAGATTTGACTGATTATATGAAAGAAATTGGTATAAGAGTTAAATATCTCCACTCAGATATGAGATACTCTGGAACGTGCAAAATACATAAGGGAATGGCGACTTGATAGTGTACGATATTTTGAGTTGGTGTCAAATTTACTAGAGAGGACTTGATATACCTGAGATTGGTTTGGTAGCTATTTTGAGATGCAGATAAGGAAGGGTTTCTTACGTAGTGAAACCTCTCTAGTACAGACTATAGGTGAGGGCGGCTAGAAATAGGCATGTGGGGTATAATGTATGCTGATAGGATAGCCGATTCTATGAAAAGAGCTATTGATGAGACATATAGACGTAGAAGTATACAGGGAAGCATCATAATAAGAGCATGGTATAAGCCCCACAACTATTAAGAAAGCAGTAAGAGTTTATGACTATATCCAAGGTAGCTATACAAGATGATGAGACTTGGCAAAAAGATCCGAATCTATGAATCTTTCAGAATTACTTGCAAAGAGCGAAAAACAAATGTTAGCAGCCGCAGGAACTTAATTTGAAGAAGCTGCAAGTTTACGTGATAGAATATTGAAAATAAGAAAAATGATTTTGAGGAAGAAAAATAATATATAAAAATACAATATCTTATATATTTTTAATGAAATAGGAAATATAAAAGATGTATATTCTGCTTAATATTTAATTGGAATATATATCTATATAATAATTTTATCAAGTATAATTTTATTTTTGACTTCTAATAGTAGCTTTTTAGATATGAAAGATATGGATAAAAGTATATTTACAAAATAGATAGTAACCTGTACAATAGATAAAATAGAGAGAAAAGAATATGAAAGATAACAAATTACAAATTTAAAAAGGTATAGGTGACTGCCAAGCTTTTGAGAAATTAAAATATTCATAATATAGATGAATTATTATTGCATTATCCCATATAGATATATGGGAATTTAAAAGAAAATCCTATATCATATTATATGAATGAAAATGAAGAAGAAAAGGCTGTTATTAGAGGAAAATAGTAAGGCCTTTTCTTAATAGGTATGCTGGGTAAATGTAAAATAACAAAGTGCTAAATACTGGCAGATAGAAGTTCTGATATAGAAGTCATTTGGTATAATTCTCCTTTTATGGCTACAACAACAAAAGGTTGTATAAAAGTGTATTTCGTAGGAAATATAGTTGATAGTTTTAGAACATCCTATTATATATACTGTAGAGGAATATGAAAACTTATAGAAAATTAAAGGTGTCTATGCACTTACAAAAGGTATTAGTAATAATACTATGATAAAAACATGATTTCACTTGCTTTAAATACTCTCTCATCTGATGATATATATGAATATTTACCTACATTCGTTTTAAGAAGAATACTAGTTTTTATCTAATGAAGAAGCTTTGATTACATTTTCGGACAGTTTTAAAAATTGGAAGAAGCTAGAAGAAGAATAGCATTGACGAGTTTTCTGTTTTCATAGTACAATACAAAACTTATCATTCTGTTAATCTAAAGTCCTTATATAAAATTAATTTTGGTATAGAGGACTATAAAAGTTTAGAGGAAATACTATCATTTAAACACAGATTCTCAAAACTGTTATTGTAAAATAATATAAAATATGAGTTCAGGATATATAATGAATGAGACTCATACAAGGAGATGTAGGTTGTGGAAAGACTGTGATAAATGTATTTTGCTATGTGCTTGCTTTTAAAAATATAGTATCAATCAGTAATTATGGTTCTCACAGAAGTGGCGGAAAAACAATATTTTGAAAATTTAAAAATTATTTTTCAAACTTAAAAGAGGCTCCCAGAATAGCTTTTACTGACAGGTTCAATGACAAAAAGCAACATTTAGAGATATATGAAGAATTAGAAAATGGCAATATAGATATAATAGTTGGAACAATGCGGTAATAACAGATAAAGTAAAATATGCAAAAGTGCCTTGGAATTCACAGATGAACAACATAGACTTTGGAGTTAGACAAAGACAAAGTTTAGCTCTAAAAGGTGAATATCCACATTTTAGTAATGAGTGCAACTCCTATACCACGAACCTTAGCGGTTATTTTATGTGGAGATATGGATATATCAATAGTAGAAACTCAAAGCGGATGGTAGGCTTGCTATATGTGGTTATAGGAAAAGATGATAGAGAAAAAGTTTCATAAGCATATAATAAAAAGAGTTGGAAAAAGAGGTCATCAAACTTTACGTGATTTGTGCTATGGTTGAAGAGAGCGAAAATATGGAAGCTATGAATGTTGTGAGAATATAGTAAGCTATTAAGAGAGTATTTTTCTGATAAATATAATATATCTTATCTCCATGGAAAAATGCCACAAAAGTAAAAGATGAGTATGCAAGACTGCTGAGTATAGATTTATTAGTATCTACTACAGTTATAGAAGGTATTGATGTGAAAATGCAACAGTTATGCTAATAGAAGATGCACAACGTGGACTTGCTTCACTTAAAGCTAAGAGGTAAGTAGGAAGGAGTAATATTCAATCGTATTGTATTTTTGTAAGAACATCAGACACGAAAAAAGACTGGATATAATAGGGAAATAGTAACGACGGTTTTTATATAGATGAAGATATGAAACTTAGGGTCCGGAGGCTGTTTGGGATGGCTTAGAAAGCAGTGAATTTAGTGGATTGGCTGATATATACACAGATGCAAATATTCTAAAGTTAGCCGATGTAAAACTGTGAAAAGATATTTGAGACTGGACTTGAATTTAGGGAAAAAGCTCGCCCTAAATAGAAAGATAGAAGAGATTTCGTATAAAATTATAAAAACTTATCTTATAATCTTGAAACTATTTTCAAGGTATATTATGTTATAAGGATTTTGATATTAATTGTTAATATTTTGAAAAGAAAAATTTACTAACTTTTTGTTCGTGATGTGTTAGTATGGTTGAGTATGAATTTAAAAGAATTAGGACGGTAGCTATGTTAGAAAAAGAGAAGAAATATGAGTAATATAGAAAATGATGCTAGGCGTTCAAGGAAAAGAACGAAAAGCGAAGGATTAAGATATTTATATCTGGTAATAGTCTATACTGGGAGCTTATTTTAATTTCATGTATATGTATCAAAAGCAGTACATATCAAAAGAGATTCCTAATACCAGTCAAAATGGAATTGATATATCTGAAAAGACTGCCAGAAATGTTGACAGAACATTAATGAGTAAAGCTAAAGAATATAGTCTACATTTCAAAAACCAGAGATGGGTGAGGAAGAAAATAAGCGGTGAGGTGTAGGCCTTAAAATGATGCCAGAACTGAAATAGAAAATTTATTAAAACAAAATATATATACTTGGATAAAACATATAAATTCTAAAGAGTGAATTTAATGCAGATACTTTTAGTAGAGTTAAATGATTCAGATTTTGAAAACGCAGTATCAAAATTAAAAAGCTTTGGATGAGATTTTTGTAGAGCCTATATCAGCAAAAATATCTTCTTATGTATCAGGTAAGGTTTATGATATAGAGCCGGAAGTTAAAGGAACAAAAGTGAATATAGAAAGAGCAAAAAGCAGGTATAAAGAAGCTTTGTCAGAGTTACTTTTATGAATATGATTTTGATAAAGAAGGACTTTACGAAGAGGCAAAAATCACTAGTGATAATGTAGATTTAGTAAAAACTCTGGAAAAGATGAAGGTACCTATGTAAACTCAAGTGTAAGTTATTCTAGAGTTACCTGTACTTACAGGAGATACTATAAATGAATGGATAGTTTATAACGAAGATGGCAGTGTAAACTTAGATGAGACTAAAATCAATGCTTATGTAAAGAAGTTGCTAAAATGCCCTACAATACTGTAGGAAAAAGTAGAGAGTTTAAAAACTAGTTACGGTGGAGTATAGTAAAATGTTCCAGCAGGTAATTATAGTTTGGAAAAATAAAGTGAAACAAAAAGAAAAAGAAGCTATAAAAGAAGCCATAAGAAAAAGGGGAGAATATAACAAAAGAGAACGGAGTTTGAAAAAGCTGCGAGCCTTACGGGTGATGACTTTGAAATTTCCTATGTTGAAGTCAATTTAAGTGCACAACAGCTATTTCTGTATAAAGATGGAAAAAAAAGAAAAAAAAAGTTTTGAAGTGATTTCGTATCAGAATGTTCTAAAATCATACAACTCCTCAGGAATGTTGAGTTTAACTTATAAACAAAAAGATGCTGTGATAAAGGACAAGATTATGCAGCACCTGTTAGTTATTGGATGCCATTTAATAGAAATATGGGTTTCCATGATGCAAAATGGCGTTCAAAATTTGGTGGTGATATATATAAAACTAGTGGTAGTCATGGATGTATAAATATGCCTCCTTCAAATGCTAAGATACTGTTTGAAAATATAAATACCGGTTTCCCTGTTATATGTTATAATATGGAAGCACAGCTAGAAAAACAAGCAGTACTAATATAAATCAAACAGCACAAACAACAGCTACTGAAGCGGTGACAGAATACTGCACTTGAAACTACCCAATGAAACTAAAAAAGTAGAAAAAGCTACTACTCAAGGGCCAAATAATCCTACAGAAACTACTAAAGGACCAAATGTTCCAACCGCCCACAAAAGGACAGATTGCAGCTACAAGCTATAGAAATAGTTCCTGCCAGACCATAGATCTGTATGAGGTTATAGCAGGAAGTGCAGAGACGATTGCAACTTGCAGCTCCTAAGGGAGATAATACAAGGGCTACTACAGATAAGATAAAAGAAAGCATTATTTAATATCTTGATGACTTATATGATGAGTAATTTTTGGACTTGTTTATGCGCAGTCGCGGTATAGGAATTGAGGAGCACTTAGTAGAGGTGTGACGATTTCTGTGCAGCTCATTAGGAGAAAGATAAAGGAAAGCAATAAGCTTGTGCAAGAAAGATTTGAAAACTACTAGAATTTGAAGATAAGAGTCTACACTTGTTGCGTCTGATATTATATTTGCAGATAAAGGAAGTGTCAAATTCAAAAGACCAAATAAATTCGATTTTGTTTATGCAACAAGATCCGCCATATAATAAAAACTTAGAAAAGAAGTTTTATTATATCTTGAGAGATGCGAATTTTATTTCCAGACACTACGGAGATAATAATAGAGATGTCTGAGGAAACTTAAAAGTCGATTGGATAGAAGATATGGGCTTTGATATATTATAAAGAATGTAAACTAATAAACATATAAGGAGAAATAGAGGTGGCTACAACAATATGTCCGGGAAGTTTTGATCCGGGTTACTAGACAGATCATTTGGATATTATAGAAAGGAGCCTAGCAAGATGTTGATAGATTAGTTATAGGAGTTTTAAAATGATAAACAAAAGCCATTGTTTAGCTCTGATGAACGTGTTAAAATGCTAGATAGATTAACTAAACATCTGGACAATGTTGAAGTATGTTCTTTTGAAGAGTTTACTTATAGATTTTGCTCATTTAAAAGGAGCAAATATACTATAGTAAGAGGTCTTAGAGCAGTAACAGACTTTGAATATGAGGCACAATTAGCTCGAGACAAATAAAGGTCATAGCACCCAGGATATAGCCACAGTATTTCTATCCTCAAATTTGAAATATTCCTATTTGGGTTCCAGTATAGTGAAAAGAAATAGCAAAGCTTTGGTGGTGATCTCAAGTCGCTTTTATTAGTATAGAATGAGACTTGTAAATGATATTATTAAATTAGGAGAGGGGCAAAAATAATGGCTTTCAAGATGGTTGATGTTATGGACGAAATAGAGAAAATTATATAGAAAATGATTGTGAAATCCGCATTGACAGATAAAGATAAGGTAGTAGAGAGAAATGCTCTTGAGATCTCTTACAAGGGATGAGAGAATGTGCGGAGGGTGCTGCTTATCAGAAAGTTATAAGTAATAGGAATGACTATTTTGGAGAATGCTAAAGGAAATAGAGAGGCAGATACTATAATTACTAATGCCAATAGAGATGACAGAGCAACTCTTGGGTGGTTTTCATGGAAATAATGCAAAAAGACATGATTCTGCAAATAGAAAGCTTATCACGATGATGCAAACGCAGGCGACAGATAATGACGAATAAGGCTACCGATGAAGCAAATACTATGATTAGTTCGGCGGTTACATGTCTGAGATAATTTACTGGCAGGTGTTGAAACTATAATTAATCATTCTATAGATGGTGCAAGTGTTAGATTTGATCCAATATTTAGATGCTTTATAATCTTGAAACTGTTACCAATAATGAGATGTGAACTTTCAAAAGTATAAATTCCGGAGATAATAATTAAGATGTGTTTTGTTAAATAGAGGTACGCTTGCGCATACGGCTCACGTTGCCTTGTTGATACTCTAACTTGTAGAAAGGTAAAAATCGTGAGAGTGAAGATAAATTACCTTTAGAATATAAAGAAGCTATGAAGAGCTTTTACAAGATGAATAAAGTAGGATTATGAGATGGCCTTAGTGACCGAGCATCTCGGGAATGAGGGTAAATACTCTAGAAATATAGAAGAGTTAATGGGAGTGTTGAATCTAAATCTTAGAGAAGTAAAATGGGCAGATACTGGAGGTTTTATCTTGATGATGATTTGAGATTGTCTAAAAGCCCTTATTACTATGCTGTCTTTGATTATATGCAAGAGCCTGTGCCATGAGGTCACTGCAGAGTCTCTTTGCGAGGCAAGAGAATAAGATAGCTTGAGTTGTGTGCCGCTCGTGGAAAAAGTACTCAAATAACTTTGTAAGTTGGAGGGAGAAGGTCTTATTCTAGATAATGATTTAAGTAACTCAAGAGCAAGAAAGCCTTACTTAAAATATAGAGCTTTCAGGAATAAGAAATACGGTTGTGCTGTGAGAAGAACCACAGAAACTTGCATGGTGTATATGAAGAATATTTTGACAAGATTTTGGTGGATGTGGCCTTGTTCCGTGAGGTGAATGTTTAGAAGAGATGTAGCGGTATTCGTGCTTATCTAAAGAGGGCCTGAAAATTTTGCTATTCCGAAGCCTCTATCTTGAGATGGTGCCGCAAGGAGTGCTGAAAGAAAGGTGGATATATAATATATTCTACTTGTACTTATTCAAAGAGTAGAGGGATGAAGATACTGTACACTTGAGTTTTGAAAAGGCATGAAGATTTTGAAATTGGTGTTTTACCGATGTATGGGGTTTTACTCCTTCAAAATATGTAGATGGAGCGTGAGATCTATTTCCTCATAAGTTAGGAGGGTGAGGGACATTTTGTTTGTAAAATTGGTAAGTAGAAAGTACAGGAAGATGAAAGTGAAGCTAAGTATTTTAAAGCTGTAAAATTACCAAAGTCTGTATTGAATTTTTAAAATTGACTAATATATCGTGGGATAATAAAAAGATTTTTATATGAATAATGAATATGCATATTATCTTCGGAAGGTCTTATTTTCAGATAAAAACTTGATATCTTAGAACAGGTTTACTCATTGGTAGGATGAATAATAGATTTGAACCTTCTACAAGCTTTTGCAATGAGTCTTAAATATGAAGATTGGAAAATCCTGTTAATCTTTCTATAGATGATGATAGAGTTATAAGGTATTTAAAAGCGAAACCATGATGCTGATGATACAGGTAGTGGACATAGATTATTGTGTGTGTGAGAAATATCCACTTGGTTTTTGTAAAACAAGATACCACGACTTAAAATAAATATTTATAAAAGGCTGGAGAATGAATTAATGGCTCTGGAAAGATTAGATGAAGTGTTTGGTTAAATGTGTATGGGTTCTAGAGACAAGTAGCATTAATTTCAGCAGGTAAAAGTAAAATGGAAATATAATAATAAAGCCGAATTCAAGTTAGATGTGAAAAGATGAACTGGAGTGAGATGATATAGATATTGAACTTAAAGAATTTGAATACTATGTTTTAAATAAGCCTGTAGGCTGATATGTGCTATAGAAGATAAAAACATAAGACAGTAATGGCTTTATATAAATGATTCTAGAAAAGATTTGGTACCGGTGGAGTGATTTAGATAGATGCGGAGGGTTTATTACTCATTACAGATGATGGGAGATTGAATCATAGATTACTGCCGGCTCATCATGTTCCTAAGGTGTGTTTTGCAAAAAGTAGGTGGAGTATTACCTAAAGACAGTATAGAATTGTTTGAAAAAGGTATAGAGCTTGATGATGGTATAACTAAGCCGGCTAAGTTAGAAATTCTAGGTAAAGAAGATGAATTGAACTTAGTAAAACTTACCATAAGTGAGGGAGATTTCATCAAGTAAAGCGTATGTTTATTGCTCTATCTTGTGAAGTTGTTTATTTGAGAAAGAATTTCTTTTGCGAGTTTGAGCTTAGATAAAATAGATTTAAATTTAGGAGAGTACAGAAAGCTGACTAAGGAGGAAATAGCTGGTTTAAAGGGCGTTTTAAATATGAAAATAAAAAGCTTGTTTATTTGATTTAGATGGTACTTTGGTAGATTCTATGTGGATGTGGCCAAGTATGAGACAGAGAATAGTCTTTCTAAATTTGGTATGAGATTATGTAAAAAGGTATAGATAAGGACATAGAGGGTATGTCGCTTACTAATACCAGCTCTTTATTTTAAGGGAGATTTGGATTAAAAGATAGCATAGATAAAAGCAGATTGAAGAAATGAGTGTATACAAGATATACATGAGTAAAACCAAAAGGGAGCTATTGAACTTTTAAAAGAGTTAAAAGCTAAGAATATTAAGACATGGGTATAGCTACGAGTAATGGTAGGCTTATGGTAAATGCAGTGGTGAAATCTCTTGGACTTGATAAATATAGATTATATACAACAAGTTGTGAAGTGGAAAACTCAAAACCAGCACTGATATTTATTTAAAAGCTTATGGATATTTTTGAGGTTAAACCAAGTGAATGTTTGGTTTTGAAGATATACGAAACAATACGTAACC
>BNJS01002280.1_pt1 | contig 64739 bp, 64 predicted proteins | sample 8540461 | NCBI WGS metagenome assembly BNJS01 (sample SAMD00202454, study PRJDB9452) | human saliva metagenome | isolation source: human saliva | place: Japan
TGTAATTATATTATAATAATTTATATTTGACTAATAATGATTATTTCGACAAAACTATAATTAAGAAATATTTTTGAATTATATAATCTATATAAATAAAATTATAGGGTGAAAAACAAGTTGAATTCTCTAGAAGAAAGTTACTTTATTAAGGATTAAAGAAGTTCTTGTGGATGTACTTTTATAATTCTTTTTAGATGTTTTAGATGAAGGATATAAAGTAATGGTGTTAAGGGCAGTTTGCTTTTTATAACGAAAAATATATTTCATAATTTAATATATATTATACTATTAAGGTATAGTTATGATTTGACAGTGAAAATTGGTAAGATATAGGGTATAAAATAATGATTATAAAATGGGATAGTAATGCATATTTGTCTGTGTTTTATTATCCTTTAATGGAGAAAAATATTAGTTAAGTCGAAGTGATAAATTTTTAAGGAGGGATGCATCGGTGATAGGAAAAAAATAATCAATATTTAAAGAAAACAAAAAGAAGGAACAAAAGTAGAAACTTACTCAATTAAGAAATTCAAGATAGGTACTGCATCAGTAGTGATAGGTGCAAGTATCTTTTTTGGTGCTGGAGCAATAGCGCAAGCTAGTGAAGATGTATCAAAAAATATAATTACAGATAATTCAAAAAATGAGGGTGCGACGTTAGGTAATACAGTTTCTGAAAAAGTAGTAGTTAGACCAGTTGTTAAGGAAACTACAAAAGAGGAAGTAGCAGCAGGTGTAGCAGCAAAATTAGGAGTAAAAGAAACTGGACAAGAATCAGCAAAAGAGCCAATAAAAACGTTAGATAAAACACAACTATCAAGTTTTATTAGTGATATCGAAGAAAAGATTTCAAGTGGGGTTTATGCGAACAAAACAGAAGAGAGTATAGCTAATTTAGTAGCTGATTTAAATGCGGCCAAAGAAACTTTAGCCAGTGCGACAACACAAGGAAAAATTAACTAAAGCGTATCAAAAATTAGTGGTTTCTGTTAACTCGAAATTAAGAAACAAACCAGTCGAGAAAAAAGGAACTCCAGTAGTTGACTCTACAACTATAAAAGAAACTGTAGGTAATAAAGCTGAAAATACGGAGAAAAAAGCTGAGGCTAACTCAGCTGAAAATGTGAAGAAAAAAGGTGAAGCTAATTCAATTGAAAATACAGGAGCGAAAGATCAGCGCACTGGAAAAGAAATAGCGAAAAACACTGCATTCCGTGCAGCTGTCAATCAAGATCCAAAAAGTAGATTTCACATTTTCGATTCCAGCTGAGAAGAAAATATATATATATAACGAAGAACATTTTTCATTAGAGATACCAGTATATTCTGAAACAGGGAAGATTCGTTTTGCAACGATTAAGCAAGGATCGAGACAGAGATTCGCTAATGTTGCAGGCACGGATAATGACTTAGATGTTGAATTTGGATTTACAGCTACGGTAATAAATCGAGCTGAGACAAAAGGTGTTACATTTGAAGCGAGTCGGGCAAATCCTGCCAAAATCGTCATTACGGGTCGTCCAAATGATATACTGAAAAAACACAGAGATTATACAAAAAGAGACTCAAACACTTAATATCGGGACTCGTTATGTTCAGGTGGTTGATGACCAAGGTGAGAAAAATCTAAAAAGGTATAGATATAACGGATCCAGGGTATTTCTACTTAGTGTTAAAAGCTCAATCTAAGAAATATGCATTAAGATCCCAACCTACAGATGAAAAAATTTCTGTAAGTAGTTTGACAAATCCAACAGCGGAAGACTTACAAAAAATCAAAGATAGTATTCAATTAGAATATTCACAAAATAATGAAGATGCAAGGTTTGCTGATAAGCGAGGAACGTTAGTAGAACATCCTGAGGATGTTATCCAATCGGTTAGTATAGTTGGGAATAATATCGTTGTTACATTTTACAGATGGTTCTACGAAGACGAAGCCGGTTAGTGAAATTGTACAAAAATATTCCACCGGTTGTTAATCTACCGTATTCAAACGAAACGAACAGAAATATATATATATATTCTGGAGAAGAGACAGATCTGACATTTACGGCAACAGATGAATCTAAAATTAAAGATATGAAACTTCGTGGTTCTGGTACTACGACTGACAGTAATGTAGGTTCTGGATTAACGGTAGGGGAAAAATAGTGGATAGTTCTGTGGTTACAGGTGAAGTGATGCATTTCTGAAGATAAGAAAACAGCAACAATTAAAATGACTGGGACGACTGGTTTAGCGTGCTGGTCAAAAATGGACAAGCGTAATTGTTGCTAAAGATGATAACAGCGGTGAGAGTGCTTCTTTTGATGGAAGTATTGCCGAAACTAGTAATTCAGCTGAACGTCAAAAAACACCTGGATACGTAGAGTTTTTAGTTAAAAACCAGACTTCAAAATATGATATTAAAGTTCCAGAAGGCAAGGTAAGTGTAGTAGATCCTGCGAATCCTACAAATGAAGAATTTGAAAAAATTAAAGAAAAAGTGAAAATTGAATACTCTCAAACTAACGATGATGCAAATCTTGCAAGTAAGAGAGGACAAGCTGTAGATAATCAAGTAACTAGAATTTCTACAATTACAAAAGATGCTAATGGAAATCTTGTTGTGACATATAAAGATGGCTCAACTGATACGAAACCTTTATCAGAGTTCACAAGTTTAAATAAACAACCAGCTATTGATGCAGTTAATAAAGCTGCTGAAGATAAAATTGCGGAAATTAATAGAAATACAAATGCGACTACGGAAGAAAAAGAAGCTGCAATCCAAAAAGTTAATGCTGATAAAACGAAAGCTTTAACAGCAATTAATAATAACTCGGTAACGACCAAAGCAGCATTAGATAATGCGAAAACATCAGGAACAGCAGCGATTAGTAATGATAATCCTGCAGCGACTAAGAAAGATACTGCAAAAGCAGCTATTGACACAGCTTTAAGAGAAAAAGAAGCAGCAATTGATGCGAATAATGCCTTAACGACAGAAGAGAAAAACGTAGCAAAGGTAGATGCACAGGCAAAAGCAACTGCAGCGAAAACAGCTATCGACAATGCAACAACAAACGCAGCTGTAGACTCAGCTAAAACGGCAGGAACAACAAGTGTAAGTTCAGTAACACCAACAGCGGCGGCAAAACCAGCGGCTAAGAATGCAATAGACGAAGCCCTTAAAGCGAAAGAAGCGCAACTTAACGCTCGTACCGACTTAACAGATGAAGAGAAAAAAGCGGCGAAAGCAGATGCACAAGCAAGAGCAACTGCAGCAAAAGCAGCTATCGACAATGCAACAACAAATGCAACTGTGGACAGTGCAAAAACATCAGGTGTTACTGATGTAGAAAGTGTTAATCCACAAGCAAGTCAGAAGAAAACAGATGCTAAAAAAGCAGTAGAAGATGCATTAGCTGAGAAGATTAAAGAAATCGAAGCTAATAACGACTTAACAAACGAAGAGAAAGCTACAGCTAAACAAGACGCACAAGACAAGGCGACTGCGGCAAAAGAAGCAATCAACAATGCAAGAACAAACGACGCAGTAACTCAAGCTAAAGAAAATGGAACAACAGAAGTAACGAATGTAGATCCACAACCAGAAGCAAAGACAGCAGCTAAAAAAGCAGTAGAAGATGCGTTAGCTGAGAAAATTAAAGCAATCGAAGCTAATAACGACTTAACAGACGAAGAGAAAGCTACAGCTAAACAGGATGCACAAGACAAGGCGACTGCAGCAAAAAGAAGCAATCAACAATGCGAGAACAAACGACGCGGTAACACAAGCTAAGACAGATGGAACAACGAGAAGTAAACAATGTGATCACGTAACCAGAAGCTAAAAATGCAGCTAAAAAAAGCAGTAGAAGATGCGTTAGCTGAGAAAATTAAAGAGATTGATGCGAATAATGCATTGACAGATGAAGAAAAAGCTACAGCTAAGCAAGACGCACAAGACAAGGCGACTGCGGCGAAAGAAGCAATCAACAATGCAAGAACAAACGACGCAGTAACTCAAACTAAGACAGATGGAACAACAGAAGTAACGAATGTAGATCCACAACCAGAAGCTAAAAATGCATCTAAAAAAGCAGTAGAAGATGCATTAGCTGAGAAGATTAAAGAAATCGAAGCTAATAACGACTTAACAAACGAAGAGAAAGCTACAGCTAAACAAGACGCACAAGACAAGGCGACTGCGGCAAAAGAAGCAATCAACAATGCGAGAACAAACGATGCAGTAACTCAAGCTAAAGAAAATGGAACAACAGAAGTAACGAATGTAGATCCACAACCAGAAGCAAAGACAGCAGCTAAAAAAGCAGTAGAAGATGCGTTAGCTGAGAAAATTAAAGCAATCGAAGCTAATAACGACTTAACAGACGAAGAGAAAGCTACAGCTAAACAGGATGCACAAGACAAGGCGACTGCAGCAAAAGAAGCAATCAACAATGCGAGAACAAACGACGCAGTAACACAAGCTAAAGACAGATGGAACAACAGAAGTAAACAATGTGATCCACAACCAGAAGCTAAAAATGCAGCTAAAAAAGCAGTAGAAGATGCGTTAGCTGAGAAAATTAAAGAGATTGATGCGAATAATGCATTGACAGATGAAGAAAAAGCTACAGCTAAGCAAGACGCACAAGACAAGGCGACTGCGGCGAAAAGAAGCAATCAACAATGCAAGAACAAACGAGCGCGCAGTAACTCAAGCTAAGACAGATGGAACAACAGAAGTAACGAATGTGGATCCACAACCAGAAGCTAAAAATGCATCTAAAAAAGCAGTAGAAGATGCATTAGCTGAGAAGATTAAAGAAATCGAAGCTAATAACGACTTAACAAACGAAGAGAAAGCTACAGCTAAACAAGACGCACAAGACAAGGCGACTGCGGCAAAAGAAGCAATCAACAATGCAAGAACAAACGACGCAGTAACTCAAGCTAAAGAAAATGGAACAACAGAAGTAACGAATGTAGATCCACAACCAGAAGCTAAAAATGCATCTAAAAAAGCAGTAGAAGATGCATTAGCTGAGAAAATTAAAGAGATTGATGCGAATAATGCATTGACAGATGAAGAGAAAGCTACAGCTAAACAAGAAGCACAAGACAAGGCGACTGCAGCGAAAGAAGCAATCAACAATGCGAGAACAAACGACGCAGTAACTCAAGCTAAGACAGATGGAACAACAGAAGTAAACAATGTAGATCCACAACCAGAAGCTAAAAATGCAGCGAAGAAAGCAGTAGAAGATGCGTTAGCTGAGAAAATTAAAGCAATCGAAGGAAATAACGATTTAACTGATGAAGAGAAAGCTACAGCTAAACAAGAAGCACAAGACAAGGCGACTGCGGCAAAAGAAGCAATCAACAATGCGAGAACAAACGATGTAGTAACTCAAGCTAAAGAAAATGGAACAACAGAAGTAAACAATGTAGATCCACAACCGGAAGCTAAGACAGCAGCGAAGAAAGCAGTAGAAGATGCAGTAGCTGGAGAAAAATTAAAGAGATTGATGCGAATAATGCATTGACAGATGAAGAGAAAGCAACAGCTAAACAAGAAGCACAAGACAAGGCGACTGCAGCGAAAGAAGCGATCAACAACGCAAGAACAAACAATGCGGTAACACAAGCTAAAGAAAATGGAACAACAGAAGTAACGAATGTAGATCCACAACCAGAAGCAAAAGACAGCAGCTAAAAAAGCAGTAGAAGATGCGTTAGCTGAGAAAATTAAAGCAATCGAAGCTAATAACGACTTAACAGACGAAGAGAAAGCTACAGCTAAACAGGATGCACAAGACAAGGCGACTGCAGCAAAAGAAGCAATCAACAATGCGAGAACAAACGACGCAGTAACACAAGCTAAGACAGATGGAACAACAGAAGTAAACAATGTAGATCCACAACCAGAAGCTAAAAATGCAGCTAAAAAAGCAGTAGAAGATGCGTTAGCTGAGAAAATTAAAGAGATTGATGCGAATAATGCATTGACAGATGAAGAAAAAGCTACAGCTAAGCAAGACGCACAAGACAAGGCGACTGCGGCGAAAGAAGCAATCAACAATGCAAGAACAAACGACGCAGTAACTCAAGCTAAGACAGATGGAACAACAGAAGTAACGAATGTAGATCCACAACCAGAAGCTAAAAATGCATCTAAAAAAGCAGTAGAAGATGCATTAGCTGAGAAGATTAAAGAAATCGAAGCTAATAACGACTTAACAAACGAAGAGAAAGCTACAGCTAAACAAGACGCACAAGACAAGGCGACTGCGGCAAAAGAAGCAATCAACAATGCAAGAACAAACGACGCAGTAACTCAAGCTAAAGAAAATGGAACAACAGAAGTAACGAATGTAGATCCACAACCAGAAGCAAAGACAGCAGCTAAAAAAGCAGTAGAAGATGCGTTAGCTGAGAAAATTAAAGAGATTGATGCGAATAATGCATTGACAGATGAAGAGAAAGCTACAGCTAAACAAGAAGCACAAGACAAGGCGACTGCAGCGAAAGAAGCAATCAACAATGCGAGAACAAACGACGCAGTAACTCAAGCTAAGACAGATGGAACAACAGAAGTAAACAATGTAGATCCACAACCAGAAGCTAAAAATGCAGCTAAAAAAGCAGTAGAAGATGCGTTAGCTGAGAAGATCAAAGCAATCGAAGCTAATAACGATCTAACAGACGAAGAGAAAGCTACAGCTAAACAAGAAGCACAAGACAAGGCGACTGCGGCAAAAGAAGCAATCAACAATGCGAGAACAAACGATGTAGTAACTCAAGCTAAAGAAAATGGAACAACAGAAGTAAACAATGTAGATCCACAACCGGAAGCTAAGACAGCAGCGAAGAAAGCAGTAGAAGATGCATTAGCTGAGAAAATTAAAGAGATTGATGCGAATAATGCATTGACAGATGAAGAGAAAGCAACAGCTAAACAAGAAGCACAAGACAAGGCGACTGCAGCGAAAGAAGCGATCAACAACGCAAGAACAAACAATGCGGTAACACAAGCTAAGACAGATGGAACAACAGAAGTAAACAATGTAGATCCACAACCGGAAGCTAAAAATGCAGCTAAAAAAGCAGTAGAAGATGCGTTAGCTGAGAAAATTAAAGCAATCGAAGCTAATAACGACTTAACAGACGAAGAGAAAGCTACAGCTAAACAGGATGCACAAGACAAGGCGACTGCAGCGAAAGAAGCAATCAACAATGCGAGAACAAACGATGCAGTAACTCAAGCTAAGACAGATGGAACAACAGAAGTAAACAATGTAGATCCACAACCAGAAGCTAAGAATGCAGCTAAAAAAGCAGTAGAGGACGCATTAGCTGAGAAGATCAAAGCAATCGAAGCTAATAACGATCTAACAGACGAAGAAAAAGCTACAGCTAAACAAGAAGCACAAGACAAGGCGACTGCAGCGAAAGAAGCAATCAACAATGCGAGAACAAACGACGCAGTAACACAAGCTAAGACAGATGGAACAACAGAAGTAACGAATGTGTATCGCACAACCAGAAGCTAAAAATGCAGCTAAAAAAGCAGTAGAAGATGCGTTAGCTGAGAAAATTAAAGCAATCGAAGCTAATAACGACTTAACTGATGAAGAAAAATCAGCGGCTAAGCAAGAAGCACAAGACAAGGCGACTGCAGCGAAAGAAGCAATCAACAATGCGAGAACAAACGACGCAGTAACTCAAGCTAAGACAGATGGAACAACAGAAGTAACGAATGTAGATCCACAACCAGAAGCTAAAAATGCAGCTAAAAAGCAGTAGAAGATGCGTTAGACTGAGAAAATTAAAGAGATTGATGCGAATAATGCATTGACAGATGAAGAAAAATCAGCGGCTAAACAAGAAGCACAAGACAAGGCGACTGCGGCAAAAGAAGCAATCAACAATGCGAGAACAAACGATGCAGTAACTCAAGCTAAAGAAAATGGAACAACAGAAGTAACGAATGTGGATCACACAACCAGAAGCTAAGAATGCAGCTAAAAAGCAGTAGAAGATGCGTTAGCTGAGAAGATCAAAGCAATCGAAGCAAATAACGATCTAACAGACGAAGAGAAAGCTACAGCTAAACAAGAAGCACAAGACAAGGCGACTGCGGCAAAAGAAGCAATCAACAATGCGAGAACAAACGACGCAGTAACTCAAGCTAAGACAGATGGAACAACAGAAGTAAACAATGTAGATCCACAACCAGAAGCTAAAAATGCAGCTAAAAAAGCAGTAGAAGATGCGTTAGCTGAGAAAATTAAAGCAATCGAAGCTAATAACGACTTAACAGACGAAGAAAAAGCTACGGCTAAGCAAGAAGCACAAGACAAGGCGACTGCAGCGAAAGAAGCGATCAACAACGCAAGAACAAACAATGCGGTAACACAAGCTAAAGAAAATGGAACAACAGAAGTAACGAATGTAGATCCACAACCGGAAGCTAAGAATGCAGCTAAAAAAGCAGTAGAAGATGCATTAGCTGAGAAGATTAAAGAAATCGAAGCTAATAACGACTTAACAAACGAAGAGAAAGCTACAGCTAAACAAGAAGCGCAAGACAAGGCGACTGCGGCAAAAGAAGCAATCAACAATGCAAGAACAAACGACGCAGTAACACAAGCTAAAGAAAATGGAACAACAGAAGTAACGAATGTAGTACCACAAAATCAGAAAGCTAAGAATGCAGCTAAAAAGCAGTAGAGGACGCATTGGCTGAGAGAGATCAAAGCAATCGAAGCTAATAACGATCTAACAGACGAAGAAAAAGCTACAGCTAAACAAGAAGCACAAGACAAGGCGACTGCAGCGAAAGAAGCAATCAACAATGCGAGAACAAACGATGCAGTAACTCAAGCTAAGGAAAATGGAACAGAAGTAAACAATGTAGACCCACAACCAGAAGCTAAAATGCAGCTAAAAGCAGTAGAAGATGCATTAGCTGAGAAGATTAAAGAAATCGAAGCTAATAACGACTTAACAGACGAAGAGAAAGCTACAGCTAAACAGGATGCACAAGACAAGGCGACTGCAGCAAAAGAAGCAATCAACAATGCGAGAACAAACGACGCAGTAACACAAGCTAAGACAGATGGAACAACAGAAGTAAACAATGTAGATCCACAACCAGAAGCTAAGAATGCAGCTAAAAAAGCAGTAGAAGATGCGTTAGCTGAGAAAATTAAAGAGATTGATGCGAATAATGCATTGACAGATGAAGAAAAAGCTACAGCTAAGCAAGACGCACAAGACAAGGCGACTGCGGCGAAAGAAGCAATCAACGATGCAAGAACAAACGCCGCAGTAACACAAGCTAAAGAAAATGGAACAACAGAAGTAACGAATGTAGATCCACAACCAGAAGCTAAGAATGCAGCTAAAAAAGCAGTAGAAGACGCATTAGCTGAGAAGATTAAAGAAATCGAAGCTAATAACGATCTAACAGACGAAGAAAAAGCTACAGCTAAACAAGAAGCACAAGACAAGGCGACTGCAGCAAAAGAAGCAATCAACAATGCAAGAACAAACGATGCAGTAACACAAGCTAAGACAGATGGAACAACAGAAGTAACGAATGTAGATCCACAACCAGAAGCTAAGACGTCGGCGAAGAAAGCAGTAGAAGATGCCTTAGCTGAGAAGATTGAAGAAATCGAAGCGAACAACGACTTAACAGACGAAGAGAAAGCAACAGCTAAGCAAGATGCACAAGCTAAAGCAACAGAAGCTAAGAACAATATCGATGCAGCAAGAACAAACGATGCAGTAACACAAGCTAAGACAGAAGGAACAACAGAAGTAAATAATGTAAATCCACAACCAGAAGCGAAAACAGCGGCTAAGAAAGTAGTAGAAGATGCGTTAGCTGAGAAGATTAAAGAAATCGAAGCGAACAACGACTTAACAGACGAAGAAAAAGCAAAAGCTAAAGCAAGATGCATGCTTAAAAGCAACAGAAGCTAAGAACAACATCGATGCAGCAAGAACAAACGATGCAGTAACACAAGCTAAGACAGATGGAACAACAGAAGTAAATAATGTAAATCCACAACCAGAAGCGAAAACAGCGGCTAAGAAAGTAGTAGAAGATGCGTTAGCTGAGAAGATTAAAGAAATCGAAGCGAACAACGACTTAACAGACGAAGAAAAAGCAAAAGCTAAGCAAGATGCACAAGCTAAAGCAACAGAAGCTAAGAACAATATCGATGCAGCAAGAACAAACGATGCAGTAACACAAGCTAAGACAGATGGAACAACAGAAGTAAACAATGTAAATCCACAACCAGAAGCAAAAACAGCGGCGAAGAAAGCAGTAGAAGATGCGTTAGCTGAGAAGATTAAAGCAATCGAAGCTAATAACGACTTAACAGACGAAGAGAAAGCTACAGCTAAACAGGATGCACAAGACAAGGCGACTGCAGCGAAAGAAGCAATCAACAATGCGAGAACAAACGATGCAGTAACTCAAGCTAAGACAGATGGAACAACAGAAGTAAACAATGTAGATCCACAACCAGAAGCTAAGAATGCAGCTAAAAAAGCAGTAGAGGACGTAAAGCTGAGAAGATCAAAGCAATCGAAGCTAATAACGATCTAACAGACGAAGAAAAAGCTACAGCTAAACAAGAAGCACAAGACAAGGCGACTGCAGCGAAAGAAGCAATCAACAATGCGAGAACAAACGACGCAGTAACACAAGCTAAGACAGATGGAACAACAGAAGTAACGAATGTAGATCCACAACCAGAAGCTAAAAATGCAGCTAAAAAAGCAGTAGAAGATGCGTTAGCTGAGAAAATTAAGCAATCGAAGCTTAATAACGACTTAACTGATGAAGAAAAATCAGCGGCTAAGCAAGAAGCACAAGACAAGGCGACTGCGGCGAAAGAAGCAATCAACAATGCGAGAACAAACGACGCAGTAACTCAAGCTAAGACAGATGGAACAACAGAAGTAACGAATGTAGATCCACAACCAGAAGCTAAAAATGCAGCTAAAAAGCAGAAGATGCGTTAGCGAGAAAATTAAAAAGAGATTGATGCAATAATGCATTGACAGATGAAGAAAAATCAGCGGCTAAACAAGAAGCACAAGACAAGGCGACTGCGGCAAAAGAAGCAATCAACAATGCGAGAACAAACGATGCAGTAACTCAAGCTAAAGAAAATGGAACAACAGAAGTAACGAATGTAGATCCACAACCAGAAGCTAAGAATGCAGCTAAAAAAGCAGTAGAAGATGCGTTAGCTGAGAAGATCAAAGCAATCGAAGCAAATAACGATCTAACAGACGAAGAGAAAGCTACAGCTAAACAAGACGCACAAGACAAGGCGACTGCAGCGAAAGAAGTAATCAACAACGCAAGAACAAACGATGCAGTAACACAAGCTAAGACAGAAGGAACAACAGAAGTAAACAATGTAGATCCACAACCAGAAGCTAAAAATGCAGCTAAAAAAGCAGTAGAAGATGCGTTAGCTGAGAAAATTAAAGCAATCGAAGCGAACAACGACTTAACAGACGAAGAAAAAGCAAAAGCTAAGCAAGATGCACAAGCTAAAGCAACAGAAGCTAAGAACAATATCGATGCAGCAAGAACAAACGATGCAGTAACACAAGCTAAGACAGATGGAACAACAGAAGTAAACAATGTAAATCCACAACCAGAAGCAAAAACAGCGGCGAAGAAAGCAGTAGAAGATGCGTTAGCTGAGAAGATCAAAGCAATCGAAGCGAACAACGACTTAACAGACGAAGAGAAAGCTGCAGCTAAACAAGAAGCACAAGCTAAGGCAGATGCGGCAAAAGAAGCAATCAACAATGCGAGAACAAACGATGCAGTAACTCAAGCTAAGGAAAATGGAACAACAGAAGTAAACAATGTAGACCCACAACCAGAAGCTAAAAATGCAGCTAAAAAAGCAGTAGAAGATGCCTTAGCTGAGAAAATTAAAGAGATTGATGCGAATAATGCATTGACAGATGAAGAAAAATCGGCGGCTAAACAAGAAGCACAAGACAAGGCGACTGCGGCGAAAGAAGCAATCAATAACGCAAGAACAAACGACACAGTAACACAAGCTAAAGAAAATGGAACAACAGAAGTAACGAATGTAAATCCACAACCAGAAGCGAAAACAGCGGCGAAGAAAGCAGTAGAAGATGCGTTAGCTGAGAAGATTAAAGCAATCGAAGCGAACAACGACTTAACAGACGAAGAAAAATCAAAAGCTAAGCAAGATGCACAAGCTAAAGCAACAGAAGCTAAGAACAACATTGATGTAGCAAGAACAAACGATGCAGTTACACAAGCTAAGGAAAATGGAACAACAGAAGTAAACAATGTAAATCCACAACCAGAAGCAAAAACAGCGGCTAAGAAAGCAGTAGAAGATGCATTAGCTGAGAAGAACAAAGCAATCGAAGCGAACAACGATTTAACAGACGAAGAAAAAGCTAAAGCTAAGCAAGAAGCGCAAGCTAAAGCAACAGAAGCTAAGAATAACATCGATGCAGCAAGAACAAATGATGCAGTTACACAAGCTAAGGAAAATGGAACAACAGAAGTAAACAATGTAGATCCACAACCAGAAGCTAAAAATGCAGCTAAGAAAGCAGTAGAAGACGCATTAGCTGAGAAGATTAAAGCAATCGAAGGAAACAACGATTTAACTGATGAAGAAAAAGCTACAGCTAAACAAGAAGCACAAGACAAGGCGACTGCGGCGAAAGAAGCAATTAACAATGCAAGAACAAACGACGCAGTAACTCAAGCTAAGACAGATGGAACAACAGAAGTAACGAATGTAGATCCACAACCAGAAGCTAAAAATGCAGCTAAAAAAGCAGTAGAAGATGCATTAGCTGAGAAGATTAAAGAAATCGAAGCTAATAACGACTTAACAAACGAAGAGAAAGCTACAGCTAAAACAAGAAGCAAGACGAAGGCGACTGCGGCAAAAGAAGCAATCAACAATGCAAGAACAAACGCCGCAGTAACACAAGCTAAAGAAAATGGAACAACAGAAGTAAACAATGTAGATCCACAACCTGAAGCTAAAAATGCAGCTAAAAAAGCAGTAGAAGATGCGTTAGCTGAGAAAATTAAAGCAATCGAAGCGAACAACGATCTAACAGACGAAGAAAAAGCTACAGCTAAACAAGAAGCACAAGACAAGGCGACTGCAGCGAAAGAAGCAATCAACAATGCGAGAACAAACGATGCAGTAACTCAAGCTAAGGAAAATGGAACAACAGAAGTAAACAATGTAAATCCACAACCAGAAGCAAAAACAGCGGCTAAGAAAGCAGTAGAAGATGCATTAGCTGAGAAGATCAAAGCAATCGAAGCTAATAACGATCTAACAGACGAAGAAAAAGCTACAGCTAAACAAGACGCACAAGACAAGGCGACTGCGGCAAAAGAAGCAATCAACAATGCGAGAACAAACGATGCAGTAACACAAGCTAAGACAGATGGAACAACAGAAGTAAACAATGTAAATCCACAACCAGAAGCGAAAACAGCGGCTAAGAAAGCAGTAGAAGATGCATTAGCTGAGAAGATTAAAGAAATCGAAGCGAACAACGACTTAACAGACGAAGAAAAAGCAAAAGCTAAACAAGAAGCGCAAGACAAGGCGACTGCGGCAAAAGAAGCAATCAACAATGCAAGAACAAACGACGCAGTAACACAAGCTAAAGAAAATGGAACAACAGAAGTAAACAATGTAGATCCACAACCTGAAGCTAAGAATGCAGCTAAAAAAGCAGTAGAAGATGCGTTAGCTGAGAAAATCAAAGAAATCGAAGCTAATAACAATCTAACAGACGAAGAAAAAGCTACAGCTAAACAAGACGTACAAGACAAGGCGACTGCAGCGAAAGAAGCAATCAACAACGCAAGAACAAATGACGCAGTAACACAAGCTAAAGAAAATGGAACAACAGAAGTAAACAATCGTATGCACAACCAGAAGCTAAGAATGCAGCTAAAAAGCAGTAGAAGATGCATTAGCTGAGAAGATCAAAGCAATCGAAGGAAACAACGATTTAACTGATGAAGAAAAATCAGCGGCTAAACAAGATGCACAAGCGAGAGCTGATGCAGCGAAAGAAGCAATCAACAATGCAAGAACAAATGACGCAGTAACTCAAGCTAAGACAGATGGAACAACAGAAGTAAACAATGTAAATCCACAACCAGAAGCAAAGACAGTGGCGAAGAAAGCAGTAGAAGATGCATTAGCTGAGAAGATCAAAGCAATCGAAGGAAACAACGATTTAACTGATGAAGAAAAAGCTACAGCTAAACAAGAAGCACAAGCTAAAGCAACAGAAGCTAAGAACAACATCGATGCAGCAAGAACAAACGATGCAGTAACACAAGCTAAGACAGATGGAACAACAGAAGTAACGAATGTAGATCCACAACCAGAAGCTAAGAATGCAGCTAAAAAAGCAGTAGAAGACGCGTTAGCTGAGAAAATTAAAGAGATTGATGTGAATAATGCATTGACAGATGAAGAAAAAGCTACAGCTAAACAAGAAGCACAAGCTAAAGCAACAGAAGCTAAGAACAACATCGATGCAGCAAGAACAAACGATGCAGTAACACAAGCTAAGACAGATGGAACAACAGAAGTAACGAATGTAGATCCACAACCAGAAGCGAAAACAGCGGCTAAGAAAGCAGTAGAAGATGCGTTAGCTGAGAAGATTAAAGCAATCGAAGCGAACAACGACTTAACAGACGAAGAAAAAGCAAAAGCTAAGCAAGATGCACAAGCTAAAGCAACAGAAGCTAAGAACAATATCGATGCAGCAAGAACAAACGATGCAGTAACACAAGCTAAGACAGATGGAACAACAGAAGTAAACAATGTAAATCCACAACCAGAAGCAAAAACAGCGGCTAAGAAAGCAGTAGAAGATGCATTAGCTGAGAAGAACAAAGCAATCGAAGCGAACAACGATTTAACAGACGAAGAAAAAGCTAAAGCTAAGCAAGAAGCGCAAGCTAAAGCAACAGAAGCTAAGAATAACATCGATGCAGCAAGAACAAATGATGCAGTTACACAAGCTAAGGAAAATGGAACAACAGAAATAAACAATGTAAATCCACAACCAGAAGCGAAGACAGCGGCTAAGAAAGCAGTAGAAGATAAATTAGTAGAACAACTTAAAGTTATTGAAAATACACTAGATGCTACTGATGAAGAGAAGAAAAGTGCGGAAGAGACAGCAAAAATCCTAGCGGAAGCAGCGAAAAAGCTATTGACAACGTAAAAACAGATGTTGATGTGAAAAACTACAAAAATGATTCTGAAATAAAAATAGAAAAACAGTACTTTTAGTTGAAGATAAGCCTAATGCAAGAAAAGTAATAGATGAAGAAGTAAAAGTTACAAGCGATTGATGCAAGAATCAATCTTTCAGAAAGAGCTAAAGAATTACTTAAAGTACAAGTAGATAAAATGGCAGAGCAGGCTAAACTAGATATCAACAAAGCTACAAAACTAGCTGAGTTAGGTAAAATTGAAGAGAGTCGAAAAGAAGAAATTAAAGTAGTAGGTGTAGTTAATATTCCCGCCAAGAAAGTAATTGTAAAATTTCTAACAAACTTAACGACTGCAGAAAAAAGAAGCGAGTTAAAAAAAGCAATAGAAGCAGTGAATCCAGGAGCAACTGTAGTAGTAGACGATAAAGGAAACGCAACAGTAACATTAAACTGGAAACACAGTAATAATTGCAAAAAGATCAACTAGTTAAATCTAAAGATGATATAAAAGCTAAGAACAGTGGAGATAACATTAATCTAAACTTTGATAAAGTATTAGTATCAGATATTAATAATATATCTAAAGAAGATAAAGTTAAATTCAATACATGATCTTAGGAGCTATTGCAGATGTAGAAGAATTTGACATTAACAGCCTAAATATTGAAGTTGATGACAAAGGAAATGCAGTAATAATATCTAAAGATGGAAAAACAAAACTAGTAGTTACTTTCAATGACAAAGGAAATGCAACAATCGTAACATCAAACGGACAAGTATTAGCAATTCCAGCAGAAATGATCTTCAAAGAAAAAGAAGTACCAAAAGTAACATTACCAGAAAAAGTTAAAGTAAAAGATGCTTCAAACTTAACAGATGAAGAAAAAGCAGCTGTTAAAGAAGGATTAATCAAAGCTAACCCAGAAATTAGAGATGCTAAAGTTACAGTTTCAGCAACAGGAGAAACAACAATTGCTTTATCTAGATGGAAGAGTAGTAGTAATTTCAGCTGAAAAACTAGTAGAAGCTAAACATTCAGAAAACAACTCTGGACAAGGGAAAGGACAAGGTCTAAATGCGAAATTAGGTCAACGTCTAGCTAACACTGGTACAACTGAAACTAATACAGGTATAGCAGGACTTGGGATGGCAGTTTTAGGTGGATTACTGCAGCAGCAAGACGACGTAAAGAAAAAGAATCAGTTTTATTATTCTTAATAAAATAATAGTACTCTAAAAGTCAAATTCAAGAGATTTGATTTTAGAGTATTTTTATTAAACTAAAAATAAAAAAATCTATCTAGAGTTTAAGGTGTGTTCTTACCATTATTAACATTACTAGAAGAAAATGTATATGTAATTTCTAATATATCGACATTAGCATTTAGAAGTTATGAGCGTTATAAAGATCGAGTAACTGGAACACTTCTTTCAGGAGAAACTTTACGTTAATATGTACGCGAGAAAGTTAACAAATCAGCAGAGTGGCAAAGAGATCACTATGATATCTGGTATAATCTATTGACACTAGAATCAAAAGATAAGTTATTCCGTTTAGTACCAGTAACAGATGGATTCTACTTTAATAATGCAGAAGGAAGAGGATATTGGGCAACTGCGATAGATAAAAATATTGAAGCAATATATAACTTCTTCGGTCCAGCTGGTAAGTGGTATAGTCTAAGAAATGGTGCGGGTGTATTTGCAGATGGATTAGAAGTGTACTTTGTAAGTGATAGATTATTAGATTAATATGGAACATCAGTATACACTTATGAAATGACTCATAACTTTGATGGAGACATTTATTTTGAAGGATATGGTCGTAGAGAAGGATTAGGTACGGAACTTTATGTACTTCAATCTGCAAGTAGATTAGATGAAGAAGATATGATACTTAATACAGCATTCAAAGGAGAGAAAGACTCATTAACTCGTCTGCACACTTATGATCCAATAACAAGATATCGAACTGCGGACGACCTAAAAGAGTATGTTCATGGAATGCACGATGTTCTATATACACTAGATGCGATGGAAGCTAATTCAATATTATCTAAATCGAAAGATGTTAAGAAAAAATGGTATAGAAAAATAGAAGATACTTATGTTAAAGATACGAAGTATAATAAAGATACGCACGCAATAAATACTATTCATCAATTAACAGACGCGGAAGTAGAAAAACTAACAACTTTAGACGCACTAATAGATAATGATATAATATCACGTAGAGCGTATAAAGATTCAGGAAGTTACGGAAGAAATGGATGCTATGCTGTAAGTATGTTCTTACCAATCTACTCAGCTCTAAGTAATCCAAATGGTGTGCCAGGAGATGTTACGTTTAAAAAAGTAGCGTATGAACTTCTTGCCAAAAAAGGATACCAAGATGGGTTTATTCCATATGTATCAAACATGAAGCATTAAGAAATGGTATGAAAACATACTCTAGTTGGTTAAAAAAAGATGTTGGTCTGATTACGGATACTATGGTATTAAATAAAGTATTCGGAAACCAATATGCAACATGGTCTGATTTTAGAAAAGCGATGTTTAATGAGCGCATAGCTAAGCAAGATAGATTAAAACCAATAACAATTCAATACGAATTAGGAGTGGTTGGTAGCACAAAAGAAGTAACAATTTCATCAGCGCAAGAGATGCAAGCTCTAATTAATGCGGCGGTAGGTAGCACGAGATATAACTAATATAGATCGTACGACAAGTCATGCTTCTGCAAGTTGGGTGTATCTACTTAAACAAAAAATCTATAATGCATATCTACAAACTTTTATTGAGTAAAAATATACAGAAAAATTCTAAGTAACAAATATCAATGTTACTTAGAATTTTTTGTTGCGTATTATTTTGCTAAATTCACAGCTGCTTTATTATTCTTGTTGTAAGAGATGTAAGTAAGAGTTAAGAATATTATTCCTAAAACAACTAAGATTAATATCGCATTGTTGTAAATTTCATTTGTTAGTCCACCTAGAACTGCTTGTCTAACGGCGGTATCACCGTAGAATACAGGTGTGAATGGGATTAAGCCACTGTATAGAGATGGTAGCATTTCTTTAGGGAATAGTGGTGTAGTTAGAACGAATTGTAATGCTACAAATCCGATGCTAATTGCATTACCAACTTTTCCGAATGTGTACGATAGGAAGTGTGTTATTAGCATAAACACGATACCTGAAAGTATTAATCCGAAGAAGTATATTCCGAAGTTTTGAACTTTGAAGTTAAAGAATAAACTCATTGCTACTACTTCTATAATCGTTGCTAGGATAGCGAATGTTGTCATTGATACTAGTCTTGTACCGAATAAGCTGTTTGTTGATTCTCCGTATTCTGCTTTACGAGCTGGAAATAGAATGTTGAATGCAGCAGCAGCGATAAGTAGTCCGAATACTAAGAAGAATGGTGCCATTGCGTTACCGTAGCTAGTTTCTTCTGAGATGTCGCTGATATTAGTTTTAATTGGATTAGACATCATGTCTACATTTTTATCTCCAGTTTTAGCTGCAGATAGTTTATCTGCCCCGCTAGAAAGTTTATCTGCTAATAATCCGGAACCATCTTTAGCTTTCTCTAGTCCAGAAAGTAATTCTGGAGCTTTAGCTTGCATGATAGTTAGTGCGCCATTTAATTTAATAGCACCATCTTTCGCGCTGTTAACTCCATTGATAAGTTCCGGAGCTTTAGCTTGCATAGAAGAAAGTCCATTATAAAGTTTATCAGCACCTTCTTTAGCACTGTTAACTCCATTGATAAGTTCCGGAGCTTTAGCCTGCATAGAAGAAAGTCCATTATGAAGTTTATCAGCACCATCTTTCGCGCTGTTAACCCCGTTGATAAGTTCCGGAGCTTTAGCTTGGATAGAAGAAAGTCCGTTGTGAAGTTTATCAGCACCATCTTTCGCACTGTTAACCCCGTTGATAAGTTCCGGAGCTTTAGCTTGGATAGAAGAAAGTCCGTTGTGAAGTTTATCTGCTCCATCTTTAGCGCTGTTAAGTCCGCTTAATAATTCCGGAGCTTTAGCTTTCATATCAGTTAATCCTTGGTAAAGTTTCTTACCACCGTTATCAAGTTCTTGAATACCGATACTTAGTTCCGGAAGTTTAGCCTGAAGTTTGTTCAGTCCTGCATTGATTCTTGCATTTCCGTCGACTAGAGCGTCGATTCCACCAGCTAACTCCGGAAGTTTTTCATGAATTAATTGGATACCACCTGAAAGTTGATTAAATCCTGCTTGTAATTCAGTTCCTTTGCTTGCTAGAGTACCAACACCTTGTGCTAATTCTCCAGTTGTCATCGATGTAGTTAGTGAGTTGACTCCGTTAGTGTAAGAAGAAACACCTTCTTTTAATTTTGGAGTGGCACTTGCTAGTTGGTTAAGACCGTTTACTAACTCACCTGAAGTTAGAGATGATACAGTTGCATCAACTCCACCTTTATATTGATTGAATCCTGCGATAAGAGTAGGAGTTTTTTCGTTCATTACTGTTAATCCAGCTTTTAATTGACCACTTCCGGCAGCAAGTTGTCCAACAGCTGATTTAATGCTAGAAAGTCCGTTAATTGATCCTTCAAGATTAGCTGCAAGAGAGTTTACATCGAATTTATCAAGTTGAGTTTGAATGTAGTTTAATTTTCCTACGCGGTATTTCATACTTGAGTATTTTGATGCGGCGCTGTTAATAGCTGAAGTAAGCTCTGCTTTTACCTGATTATTATTGTTACTGCTATTTTGAACAGTTGTAGTTGGTTGTGGTGCTGGGGCATCTGGTGGTGCAGCTGCGTCATTTTTAGCTGCAGCAAGAATTTTAGCTTTTTGCTCTGGTTTTAAGTCCATTGATGCTAATGTTTGCTCTAACCCTGAGAAATTAGTAGTAGGAGCAGGTGTAGGAGCAGCTGGTGTAGTAGTTGTAGTTGTTGTCGTAGACTGCGTATCTATACGACTTACAATTTCTTTAAGACTTTCTATTTGAGCCCCTAAATCTGTGAAAGCACTAGATAGAGGATTAAAGTTGGTTCTATATGTAATTTTTAATCCTTTTAGCTTGTCTAGTGTAGACGTTAGGTTAGATTTTTTTGCAGCTAAGTCGCTGTCACTAGGTAAGTTAGAATTTAATGCATTTAATCCAGTATTGATTTTATCTGCACCATCTACTAATTTTGGTGTACTTTCAGAAAGTTTAGCAACACCGTTTTCTAGTTCAGTACCACCCGCAGCTAATCTATTCAAATCATCTTTTTTAGATGCTAGCTTAGAGTTGATTTGAGAAATTCCATCTGATAATCTGTCGATGCCGTTGTTAAGTGTAGCACTTCCGGCGCTAAGTTTTTCTAAATCACCTTTTTTAGCTAGTAGTTTTTCATTTAGAGTAAGTACTCCGTTCGTATATTTTAAAAGACCTTCTTTAAATGCTTCGCTTCCTTTATGTAATTTATCTATTCCATCGGTTAGCATAATACTTTTAGTTTTGAATGTATCAAAACCGATAGTAAGTTTATTAGAACCTGTAGTAAGTTCTTTTACACCAGAGGCTAACGCATCTTTTTTATCGTTTAATGTGCTTAGGCCACTTGATAGTTTTCCAGCTCCTTCCTGAAGTTGAGAAACTCCGTTACCAAGTTTTGCGCCCCCTTCACTAAGACGATTTAGTCCGGCAGAAAGTGAGACCAGAACCATCGGTAAGTTGATCGATACCACCACTCAGTTTAGCACCTCCTTCGCTAAGATGATTTAGTCCAGCTGTTAGGCGATTAGAACCGTCAGAAAGTTCATTGATACCATTACCAAGTTTTGCGCCCCCTTCGCTAAGGCGACTTAGTCCGGCAGAAAGGAGACCAGAACCATTGGTAAGTTGATCGATACCACCACTCAGTTTAGAGCCTCCTTCGCTAAGACGATTTAGTCCGGCAGAAAGGAGACCAGAACCATCGGTAAGTTGATCGATACCACCACTCAGTTTAGAGCCTCCTTCGCTAAGACGACCAAGTCCGGCAGAAAGGAGACCAGAACCATCGGTAAGTTGATCGATACCACCGCTCAGTTTAGAGCCTCCTTCACTAAGACGGCCAAGCCCAGAAGCAAGGCGACCAGAACCGTCAGCAAGTTGATTAATACCACTTCCAAGTTTTTGGCCTCCTTCGCTAAGACGCCCAAGTCCATTGTTTAGTTGGTTTGATGCATCGGCTGCTTTTTGAAGTGAAGAACCAATCTCAGAAAACTTACTGTATAGAGTAGCTGTATAAGTTTTTACAACTTGATCTTTAACGGTATTTGTTAAATTGCTCGCTACAGTTTCCATGATTTTTTCACCGTTTTTACTCTTAGTAAAGTTAGTAGTAAAGTCGATGTTCATTTTTTCTGGGTTATCGTTTGATAAAGATGTAGCATTTTTAGAGAAGTTCTGTGGTATTGTAACTACCATGTAGTAGTCTCCTTCTCGTAATTCTTTATCGGCTGTATCTTTATCGACGAATTGCCAATTTACTTTTTTGTTATCTTTTAGTTTTTCGACCATCGAATTCCCGACTTCTAGAGTTTTTCCATTAAAATCTACTTTTTGGTCTAGGTTAACAACTCCGACTTTCATGTTTCCAGTGTTGTCGTATGGATTCCAAACGGATTTTAGGAAGGTTCCTGAATATAGAACAGGAACTAGAAGAACGGTAGCCATGGTAGCTTTTAACCCTTTGCTCTTTAAAAGGCTACTAAATTCTTTTTTTATCATAATTCCTCCAAAGAAATTTCATCGGCGAAATTCCATTATGTTAATTTAGTATGATATAATAATATATCACTTAAGATATTCTACAACTTTATATACTAAAAGTCAAAATATTTTTCTAGTAATAGTGAATTTTTAATATTTAATATTAAAGTATATTATATATAATGGAGATAAAAAGCTATAACTTTTTAAAATTTTATCGTTATTGATTAATATATGATAATAATAGTGTTTTTAATGAAAAATGAGATTATTGTTTAAACTTATAAAAAAAGATATATATTACTTAAAATAATTTCATTAAGTATTTATATGATTTATCCTAATTAAGGAAAAAAATTTAGTTCACTATCATTTATTTGTTAGAGTGGCAATTGGTAAAAATTTTTAAAAAAATAGTATATTATATTTATTACGTAAAAAAAGGTAGAAATCCTTAAAAATGGATAACTACCTTTGTTTTTAATGTTAAGTTATGCTAATGCGTGTGATATTTTATGTTCTAAAAGATTGCTAAAACAATTTTGAGCATCTTTTAAATCTTTTGGATCTGGGTGTTTTTTTGATTCTTTAACCATGTCAGCAAGATCTGGTGTAACTTTGTGAATGAAAGTTAGGGTCACGCCAAGTAAGGATTTTGAAAACTATCATAACCTTTGGATCAACCTTGCCTTGGCAGACGAAAGTTTCATGGATTCTATTGTTTCTTTCTTCCATAAAGGCGATATAATTATTAATTGAATCATCTGCGTGATAATGTTCACGAGGAACACCACAAGTTAGAAATAGAGCAACGTCTTTACCATGTATTTCTTGTTGATCGATAAAACGTTGCATATTTTTATTGGCGTTAGTTTTATCTGTCCAAGCACCTAGAATATAGAAATCATATTCTTTTTCTAGTTTTTTTCGTTGTTTTTTTATATCAAGTAGATCTACTTCTCCTTGATCTTTTATCTGTTCGTAAATAGCTTCGGCTACTTTTTTAGTATTTTTTGTTTTGCTAGAGTAAGCAAGTAAAATTTTCATAAATAAGCCTCCTACTTAGGATGTTGGAATAAGTATATCTGACAAGATTATATCTCGTAATAATTAAAATTCATATAATTATTATAACAAAAAAATATTCTATTTTAAACTAATAACTGAAAATAATAATCAATTATAAAATTGAGGAGAGATAAAAATTAAAAACTTGAAAAAAATAACCTATTATAATTGAGATTCTAACTGAAAAATAGGAAAAAATTCATGGTTTATGATAAAATACTAATTGATAATATGGAAGAATAAATATTGTATGAGTGATAGAGAAGATGCAAATGGAAAAATTATATGAGCTAACTAGTTATGCATCGTTTATTGTATACCATATAGAAGCGATGGATAAAATAAAAATTCCAAAAGACCATGATAAGAGAATATATCAATCTTCAAAAAAACAGTAGGAAGTTACCCAGAAAGAGCTGAAATTATGTGACTAGCTTTTTATGATAAGAAAACAGGTAGTAGTGGAGCATTATTTGAAAATCCGACTGAAGGGAAATATATTTTATCTTATACGGGAACGAAATTTTTATTTTGATAGAGCAGAAAGATATGTATGCTGATGTAGTAGGGTATTTGCTTGGGGCAAGCGGAACATATGGCATCATGTTATAGATTCTATACACGTATGAAGAAAAGTATGGTGATAATATTATTTCTAACAGGTCACTCACTGGGAGGAAGTATCGCACAACGTGTTGCTATTGAGTATGATGTACAGCAAAGTATCGTTTTTAATGCAGCTCCGATATATTTAATCGGTGGTATAGATATTTTTATGGATAAGGAAAAAGACGGTGAATTGTACGCTGCATACGTATGAAAAACTATCTTAGAAATGTAAAGAAAACAGCTATTAAAAAAGCAACTTTTACAGGAGATGTGAAGAGAGTCGTTTCTGAATATGATATATTTACAAGAATTTCTGAGCTGTTGTCGATTGGTTACTATGTGGGTGATGAAATTATTGTAAAAGAAGCTGGAATACACGGTATAAAAAGAGTTTCTTAGATGTATATCAGAAAATCATTTTGCGTAGTTCGTTTTGAGAAGAGAGATAATGATGAGCTTGTGTCACTAGAATACAAAAGATTTTAGCTTAGCTGAGGTAGGTATTCTTAGTAATTTTTCAGAAGAGCGTATAGTAGAGGATTAGAAAAATCAGACTGAATGAACTATTTAGTAAGTGATACTGTGATTAGATAACTTGAATAAAAAAATCCTTATAATGTTAATTTTGAGTCATCAAAGGCTATATTAGACAATATTGCGAAGAAAAAGAAGAACTATAATAGATTCCTTGTCTGACGTTTTTTTGTTAGATGAGGAGTTTTTATAAGATTATAGGAGTTGTCTATTATGAGTTATAGAATGGGGTTGCCCCTGAAAGTACTAAAAGTGTAGATGATAACTCACACCTTTTCACATAACTGATAGAGTGTTAATCGTTTGCTTAAAGTTGTAACTTCATTGAAAAATGATATAATATTGATAACTATGTATATACTCACGGTGGTGAGAAGATGCAGGTCAAAAAGATAAAAGTATGCTCCCAAAAATGTTTTATAAAAAAATATAATTAGGAATATATATTAGTTAATACTTAGTATAAATCTAAGGAGGAAGAAAATGGCAGAATATAAAATACTAGTAGTCGATGATGAAGAACCGATTGCTAATATACTAGAATTTAATCTTAAAAAAGAAGGTTACGATGTAATCGTTAGCAAATGATGGAGGAAAAAGCGGTAGAACTTGCTTTTTAATGAGAACCCAGATTTAATTTTTACTCGATTTAATGTTACCGAAAAAAAGATGGAATGGAAGTGTGTAGGAAGTACGTGCTAAAAAGAATATTCCAATCATCATGTTAACGGCGAAAAAAATAGTGAAATAGATAAAGTTCTTGGACTTGAATTTGGAGCGGATGACTATGTGACTAAAACCTTTCTCAACACGTGAACTTATGGCAAGGGATTAAGGTAAACCTACGTCGTGTTATTAAACAACAAGAGGGAGTAGTTGAGGAGAAAAATGGTGGAGATCTTGTAATTAAAGATATCGTTATTTATCCAGAAGCTTATGTTATTAAGAAAAATGGTGAAGAAATTGACTTAACACGTAGAGAATTTGATTTATTCTATTATCTTGCGCAACACTCGAGGACAAGTTTTTAACAAGAGAAAATCTTCTGCAGACGGTATGGGGCTATGATTACTTTTGGTGATGTTAGAACTGTGGATGTAACTGTAAGAAGACTACGTGAGAAAAGTAGAGAATGACTCATCTCAACCTGAGTATATTATGACACGTCGTGGTGTTGGTTACTTTTATAGGGTGAAGAGTAATGAGTTTTTGGAAAAGAGATTTAAGAAAAGATTCTTTTTCATCAATTCGTACTAAGTTCGTAATAGTTTATGTATTAGTTAATATAATTTCATTACAACTTATCGGATTGTTCTTTACAACACAATTAAGAAATAGTAATGTGAATACATTTGAACAGAAATATTATCGAACAGGAAAAAAATCTTAAACTACCATGTTCGTGAAGAATTGGAAAAACTAGTAGTGGAGGTTCTGAAAAGATACGGAAGATAGTACTAGCCAAGATGAATCTTCAAAGAATAGCAGAGATTCGAAGAGTAATAGAGATTCAAAGAGTGGTATAGCTAAACTAGTTAGTGAATTTAATATTCAAAAAGTTATTATTAGTTAATGTTATAGATAATGATTCAAAAATCTTAGCGACTTCTTCGAAAAAAATGGTAATGATGAATATCTTGCTAAAAGGTCGTTTGATCCATTGGTAAGTCAGGGTTATAAAAACAGGGAGAGTACTAAACAGATTCAAAAATAATGCTGACAGCAACAAGCGTGTGTGGATCTATGTGAGTCCTGTTAAAAAGGATAATGAAGTTATTGGTGTAATCTCTCTTATGGCGGATATAGAAAGTGTTTATCAAGAGGTAAATAGTATTTCTAAAATCTTTATAGTGGGGACTATTCTATCAATATTAATTACTACAGTAATAGGATTCGTAGCTTCAAAAACGGTGACGAGCTCTATTGAGAAGATGAGTTCACAGGTTAAGAAGATGGCTCTGGGGAACTACGGTACAGTAGTTGGTATAGATGCAGATGATGAAATCGGAGATCTGGCAAAAGTATTTAACCAAATTTCTAAAAGAATTGAAGAAGAGCAGGCTGTTACTGAGACTGAACGTAGGAAGCTTGCAACGATTATCGAAAGTATGATGGATGGAATTATTACAACAGATAATAACGGTAAAATAATTCTGATTAATACTAGTGCGGAAGATATGCTGGGTGGTCGTGATGATGAAATCTTTATCGGAAAAAGATGTTTTGAAAGATTCTTAACATCACTGAATACGAAAGTATAGAGGAGATACTAGAAGCGGAAGATAGTCTTCTTGTAAATACCTCAAAAAAACGGATGAAGAGCTACTTTTACGTGCTGAAATTTCTAAAATAGAAAAAAAGAGGATAAAGGAAGATTTAACTCAGATGTCAACGGAGTTGGAAGGATATATTATCGTGCTTTATGACGTAACAGATCAAGAACGTCAGGAAAAAGAACGACGAGAATTCGTATCTACAGTATCTCACGAACTTCGTACTCCTCTAACAACGATGAACAGTTATATCGAAGCATTAGAAGAAGGTGTTCTTGAGGATAAAGAGCTTGCTCCACAGTTTATCGATACGATTCATAAAGAAACGACTCGTATGATAAGAATGGTAAATGAGCTTATGCAACTTGGTAAGATGGACATCAAAGAGGAGCATTATGAGAAAGAATTTATTGATATAAATAAGATGCTTGAACAAATTACCGATAGATTCGCTTTAACACATCCTGAGAAAAACTTTATAAAGCATATTCCTAAGAGTCCGATATTTATAGAAGGTGACCAGGATAAACTTACACAGGTATTTGATAATATCGTAAATAATGCGATAAAATACTCTCCTAATGGTAAGAATATTACAATAAGGGTGAGACAGAACTATCACCACAATAGGGTGAGTATTTCTATTAAAGATGAAGGTGTAGGAATTCCATTAGTCCACATTGACAAAAATCTTTTAATAGATTCTACAGAGTTGATAAGAGTAGACAAAGAAGTATGGGAGGAACAGGTTTAGGCTTGGCTTTAGCTAAGACTATAGTGGAGGCCCATAAAGGTCGTATTTGGGCGCAAAGTAGAGAGGGTTATGGAAGTATTATATTCGTAACACTACCTTGTGAACAAATTGATGATGAATGGTTATAGAGGTAAATAATATGAAAAGTAAAAGGAAAGAAACTGTTAAATCAGTTGTATTAGGAATATTAGTTCTAATGAGTTTAACGCTATCTTATCTTATTATTACTTATCAACCAGATTATGAGATTTTTCACGAAAAGATCTACTCAAAAAAATCGGTTGAATCAGACAAAAATAGTCTTTTAAACTTTTTTTGATTCCTGATAGTGTCGTAAAAAAACTATGAAGGCTCAAGAGAAGAACCGATAGTTCAGAATTCTATAACGAAAGGTAGCAAAGTGTTGATGCTGTAAAAGAATAAAAAGGGTATTGAAAGGATTTGTTGTCGATAATCTCAGATAGTGAAAGTACAGAGTCTAGGGTTAGAAATCGAAATATAGAAGATATTACAACGAATAATGTTGAAAAAAATCATGATAAATTATCAGGTGACCTTGGATTCAGCTTTGGTGAAACCTTTGTTCTTCTCAGAGGAAAATTCTAATATCAGTTTGGAATTTGATACGATAGTTTTACTAAAAAGAAAGACCAAATATGATTTATTTATATAAAAAGATGATAAAAACTATCTACAGATTACTCTGAAGGATGAAATCTATAGCAGGGTAAATAGTAAAGTTTAACGAGAAAAAAACAAAGCTATGCCAAGTATAGTTTGAATAATAGATTTATCTATTTGAAAAGAGTCTGATGAGGATAATGTTATAGATGAATACAGTGCTGAAGAGATTAGTTTAAATAGGTTAGCTAAGGATATTTTTTTGAGAAAAAGGATAATCTTAGAATTAGTAATGAGGATGAAGTGACCGATGGTTATGGTATCTTACGATCTATAAAACAACAGATTAGTATATACAAATCCCATCGAACGAAGGTGGGAAAAGAAGTTGGAGCTACAGTCGCTATAAACAATACGATGAGTTTCTTGGGACTTGGGGATATAGGGGGATACAGATTATCAGCTTACTACCGCTCTAGAAGGAATTACTATTTTTCCAAGAAGCTTATAAGGATTCGATAGCTTTTAGTAAAGAAGGTCATGCTGATATTATTTCTGAGGATAATAGTAGTGGAATATATAAGCTAACTTCACCAAAGATACTTACAAAGACTTATCTTTCATCAAAAGAAGCGGAACTTTACTCTGTTGAGAAAGACTGAATATGTAATTAATTATCTTTATGAAAGAGTTAACCTTAAAGAAATAGGTGATATAGTTCTAGGTTATGATAAGGTCTATAATAAAGATAGAAATAGTTTTAGCTATGTGCCAGCGTGGTATGTAAAATATAATGATAGATATATGAGTTTTAAAAAAATTAAAAGAGATGATTGACAAGGGAGAGAGACTATGAACTGGGGTAAGATGAAGACGTTGTTTATTTACCTATTTGTTGCGCTTAATGCTGTCTTGTTAACATTTTATATATATACAGTTCAGAAGAATAAAACAGAGATAGTTCAAGAAAAAAAGAAATTATTGAACGTTCTATGAAAAATGATAACATAACTGTAGAAGAAAATGCAACGAAAACGTGATAATCTTGGTTATGTGAATGTTACAATTTCTGATTTGAAGGATATCCGTAAGGAAGATAGTGGTCTAAAGTATGAAGTTGAAAATGTTGATAAGACATCTACTTTAAAAAGTCAGTTCAGAGAATGCTATTACCAATGTAAACAAAGGTAGTTATAGAGCTGAATTAGATTCATTCTTGCTAGAAAAAAATGAAATTAAGTGCAAATTATATTTTTTTCTAGTTATAATTCATCAAAAAAATGAAGTTATCTTTGAACAGCAAATAGATAGTTTTAGAGTATTTTTCAAATAAAAAAATGCACGAATTGTCTTTAGTGTTGAAAATAATGGAGATATTAAAAACTTCACATTGACGAGTGTTTCGAATATAAGAAAAGATAAGAACGAGGCGCTAGTGCCATCTAGTCAAGCGATAAATAGATTATATCACGAAGACTTAATTCCTAAAAACTGTCGCGTACGCACTACTTTAGGGTATTATACCTATATTTCACAAACGGAAAATCAAGTGTTGATACCGACTTGGAATGTAGAAATAAGTGATAAAGATGGCCAAATTAGCAACTATTATGTAGATGCAATAAATCTAAATGTACTGAACAGAAAAAGGGCATAGCTCATAGATAGGTATTTAAAAATAAAGAAAAACTATTCGTTGTGATAAGTGCAACGAATAGTTTTTTGTGTATTAATCAGCTAAGTAAGCTTTTAGCATCCAAACATTTTTTTCTAATTGAGTTTTTAATCCTAATGCTAAGTCAGAAGTACCTTGATCTCCTTCGTCTTCAGCTACACCCATAAGGTGAGTTAAGTCGTTGATTAATAATTCGAAGTCGTGGAATACAGCTGCAACCATTTCAGAAGTTGTTTCTTGTTCAGTTGCTTCTTTGATTGTTGCGATTTCTAAAGCACCTTTAAGTGTAGAAACTGGGACGACCTCCGATAGCTAATAATCTTTCTGCAACCTCATCTAAAGATTCAGTTGTGTAGTTGTAGTAGTTTTCAAATACTTCGTGTAGTGTGTAGAAGCTACGTCCTTTTACATACCAGTGGAAGCTGTGTAATTTTGTGTATAATACTGTTAAGTTAGCAACAAGTTTGTTTAATTCTGTTGTACGTGTCATTTTAATATTTTCTCCTTTATTTTTTTGAATTTATGCTTAAATTATAGCACCATGAATTTCTTATGTAAAGTTAATAAGCTCATAAAAGTTATTGAGAATTATTCTCTAAAAAAAGAATGTTGATTTAGCAATGTTTCCTAAGGGAAAAGAAAATATAAATGATAATCGATATCAGACATATTTATTAATTTAAAAAAATTTGAAAATAAATTTTATTAGTTGATAAAATAAAGAGCGAAAAGGGGTAGAATCGATGGCAAGATTGTGCATAATTTTTAATAAAACTATACAGACGATATATATCACGTTATACAAAAACCAACATGTAGATTTTTCTCCTACTTGCTCAAGTTACGCTTTTAGAAAGTTATAAAAGGTTTGGTTTTTTTCTTAGGGTACATACTTAACTGTTAAGAGATTAATAAAGTGTCACCCACTATATAAGGGTGAGTATTTTGATAATGTACCTTTATTTAAGAAAGATATATTCAAATTTGGAAGAAAAATAAAGGGGCCGCTAATGTTAGCTGCCTCTTTATTTTGGGCGAAATTGTTATTTGGATAAAAAAATTGGGAATGTTTGATCATGTTTGCGGAACTAGAAGAAGTTCTCTTACAAAAATAACTTTTCTAAAAATTTATCTAATTAAGGTATTTGTACGGTAAATCCTCATAATTACCTACAAATGTTAAATTATATTGCAAGTGTGCGGTAAAATCCTCATAATTATCTACAAATGCAAAGTTTTTTTACTGTTATTTAGTGATGCTATTTCCTGCATTTAACCATGCGGCAATTCCGCCCGGAAATCTATAGACATTTTTTTATATCCAGCTTTTTTTGCTAAGACTGCTCCAACGTTGCTTCTTTCACAAGCTACAAAACCACAGTATATAACTATTTTTTTGTCTTTATTATCCCCTAGAGTTTTTTTAAAAATGCTTCTTTTTCTTCTGGTTTTAAATCTTTCATCTCTTTTTGGTAGATCAGCATGAACCGCATCTTTAATTTTTTTGTTTTTTTCAAATCGATCCGCAGGAATTGTATCAACTAGAATCATGTCTTCGTTATTGTCTATAGATTTCTTCAATCCATCTGCGCTAATCAGATTGTAATCCCCTGTTTTTGTAGCTTTAACTAATTTTTATAGCTGCCTTTTTCTACTTCATTTTTCTTTTTCCGTCTTTTGCAGAACGATTAAGTCCCATCTCCGTTCCTGCAACCTACTAAGGAAACTGAAAGTAATATACTAGATAAAGCTAGTGTAATTTTATTTTTTCATAAAGTCAGCCCTACTTTAACTTTCACTTTTTATTATAACATAAAAAAATACATATATAAACAAAATATATAATAAAAATTTATTATTCTTAAAAAAATATAATAATTCTGATTAACGTTGATTTTAATATGTAAACTAAAAATTATATAATGAATTATATAGTTTATGATAAAAAAATTAATAAGTTTATTAATTAAAATTGCTGTTAAATATCAAAGTAATTTTTTTATATTTTTTTATGTAAAAAAATAAAGACTCTAATGAATAATGCATTAGAGTCTGTGAGTTACTAATATTTATTTTTGTTAAGTATTGTTGAAATTGATTTAAGAATTTTTAAAAACAACTTTATCTTTTTTTATTAGCTAATAATTTTTGTAATAGAATTAGACGTTTTAGTATTTTTTCATTTTTCTTTATTAGCTAGCATCCTTTTTAACAAAAGTCTGGCATTTCTAGGCTTTTTCGTCATCTTTTTTTATTTAGCTAACATTTTTCTTAACGAAGTCCGGCATTTCAGGCTTTTTCACCATCTTTTTATTAGCTAACATTGCTTTAACGAAGTCTGGCATTTCTCCTTTTGGTTTATCCATTTCATTAAATGTTGTTTCTCTGGATTATGTGAAATAAAAGGATTGTTTTTGTTAGCTTCAATCGTTGACACAAGAGCATCAATTAAACGAGAATCGTAGTTTGGCATAGGTGGCCTATGATAAGTTACTCCAAACTCCTCACAAAGTTCTCGACATTCGACATCATTATCGAAAAGAACTTCGATGTGCTCGCTTATAAAGCTAAGTGGAACAAATATATAATGTTTAGGATGTTCTTTTTGATCTCTTAAGTACTCAAGAACATCAGGCTTTAATCCAAGGCATACCGATATCACTTTCACTTTGCCAAGTATTTGTATAGTTTTCTTTTTTAAGACCTATTTTTTCCGCTATAAGTCTTGTCATATCAAAGATTTGATCTACGTATGGATCATTATATTTTAATGCTATTTCAGGTACGCTGTGTGCAGAGAAAAACTACTTTGTAGCTATCTTCTTTTATTTCTTCAGTAATAATTTTTTTAATTTCATCTGCCCAGAATTCAATTAACTTTTCTTCTTTGTACCAAGATTTTTATTATATTGAATTTAATTTTTATCACTCTTTAATAAATCTTTCGTAACCCATAATAGAATAGAATGAATAATGTGGTTCAAGAATTAAACAAATACATTCCTCTATACCATCATCTTCCATTTTTGAAATTATATCAGGGATATAAGGTGAAGAAAATTTATTGGCAAAGTATACTTTATATTCATCTTTTACAGATTCCCTTAAAAGTTCAACTTCTTTAAGTGTTATCTCTTGAAGGGGAGAGCCATCAATGCGAAGATAATTTTTTTAAAAGTAGATTGATCTCTTCGTCCTTAGGGACGTACTCCTCTTCTAATATTTGTGAAAAATTTTGCTATACCTTCGAATGTATATTCTTCAGGTGTTCCATATGTCATTACTAAAATAGCTTTTACTCATTTTATAACCTCTCAAAAATAGTATAATCAACTATATTATAACACTTTTTGTACTAAAAACACACTAATAATTATGCTATTACAGAAAAATATTATAGATTACGAATACATTCCCTATAAATTAAGGTTTTATATAGGTATTTTATTTTATGATAACTGTGTCAAAAAGATGATATTACTATAATATTAAACTAGAATTGAAAAACTATTGAAAAAAATAGCTAAAAAGTTATAATATAAAAGTTAACTAAAAAGTTTACTAATGAGGGAGTTTAAAAATCTCCAATTGGTTGAAGAAAAAGGAGGAAGTGTTAAATGAGAAAGAAAATATTCAGGGCGATAACTTTTATTGCGGCAATTGGTGGCGTTATTTATATGAAAAATAATCCTAAATACAAGGAGATTGTTAGAGTCGTGAAGACTGCTGATGCACGTGGTTTTTTTACGAAAAAAATAATATTAGAAAAAGATAAACTTGCATTCACGGCGAAAAGCGAAAAATTAAAGATTACAAGATTGATTATGAGAGTATTAGAAATGTCGGAGAGAAGATTTACGCACGTCTAATAGTTAATAATGATGAGAAGTTAAATATTGATACGGTGATAAGTGAGAAGAATACGAATGTAGAAGAAGTATCGCACTCAGAAAAACTGGATGAATTGTTGAATAAATAGTGGTCAAGAGGGGAGAAAATGATTTTTTTAAAATTTTCTACTCCCCTTAACTTGGATTTTTGGATAAGTATGTTAAATATTTCCTAGAAATTTATAAAAAGGAATCCTCCATTACAGTAAGGTGATGTAATGGAGGATTTTTTTCATGGATTAAATTAATTATTATCTAATATTATTATGCGAAACGGCTACGAATACTAGTTGGTATTGATTTGTAAACACTCTTAGTAACGAAGAATAAGAATGTTACTAAAGCACCTTTAAGTAGGTTGAATGGTATAATACCAGCCGTTACGATTGTTTTTACGTTAGTCACGATATCTGCTAGATTCATAATATATCCATAAGCTGGAAGTAATACGAAGTAGTTAAGAAGTGACATGAATACTGTTATTGCTAGTGTTCCTAAGATTCCACCGATAATAGTTTTAGCAGTACCTTTTTTATAGAAAAGAACGATGATACTGATAAAAGTGAATTCTACTACTATATTAGCAATTGATCCGATTGGTTCATGCGACAACAAAGCGAAGTGTAGGGAAGTTTTTTTAAGAATGACACTAAAAGTGCATCTTTATATCCTAATAATAACAACGCCATGAATAGCGGGATGAACGTAAAAATCAAATTTTTAGAAATGGTGGCAAGAATGGCACAGCAAAACTAAAAAAAGATAGAAGTAGAGCAATAACTGCAAGCATACCACTCAAAACTAGTGAGTGAACATTTTTTTTATACATTTAAAACCTCTTTCCTATCTTCATAGGCAATAAAATAGCCGCAATACTATTCTTAAAAAAAGGTGTATTCTAAATCTACGTTAGATATAAAAACACCACTTTAAAAAAATTTTTAAAGCGGGACTGAAAGGTATGAAAAATAAGCGTTACACTAAAATCAAGTACAGTAAATATACATACGTAGTATACTGTATGTGTAAGTTTATTTATTCTATATCTTCTATCATCCAGACTGTACTGTCGGTTTTGGAATTTCACCAAATCTGCTTTGCGCTCGCGGACTTTGACCGCCGGTCGGGAATTTCACCCTGCCCCGAAGATAATTAAATTTATTATTTATACGTTTATTATAAACCTAAGTCTCTATATTGTAAAGTGAAAAGGTTTAACTTTTAAAAAAGATGAGAGTAACTCTGTTTAATCGAATTACTCACATCAATTATAATATTTAGTTATTATTCTACTGTTACTGATTTAGCTAAGTTACGTGGTTTATCCACATCTAGTCCTTTAGTGTAGGCTGCGTAGTATGCGAATAGTTGTGTAACTACGATACTTGCGATTGGAGCAAGATCTTCGTTTACGTTAGGGATTGCGTAGTCACCTTTACGAGCTAATTTTTCTAATGTAATGATTAGAGTATTAGCACCACGGCTAGCTACTTCACTTACGTTACTACGTGTATTTAAGTCTAGTTTAGCGCTTGTGATAAGAGCCACAACAGGTGTTCTTTCTTCGATAAGAGCGATTGTACCGTGTTTTAATTCTCCTCCGGCAAATCCTTCTGTTTGAATGTAAGAAACTTCTTTAAGTTTTAGAGCTGCTTCACATGCACTATAGTAGTCGATTCCACGTCCGATATAGAATGCATTGCGTTCTGTGAATAAGTTTTTAGCTAAGTCTTTGATAGTTTTTGTATCATCTAAGATTGATTCGATTGCAGAAGTAATTACTGATAACTCTTGCTCGATATCAAATTTAGGTTGTTTTAGAAAGTTGTTTAGCTACTTCATAAGCAAGTATGCTTAGTGTTGCGATTTGAGCAGTATATGCTTTAGTAGATGCAACCGCGATTTCAACACCTGCGTGAAGTAATAACGTATAGTCACATTCACGAGATAGAGTTGAAGCATCAACGTTAGTAAGTACTAAGAACTTATAATCTGCGTTTACGCTACGTAATTTTGTAAGTACAGCACGAAGGTCAGCTGTTTCTCCTGATTGAGAAAGGAAGATGAACATTGGTTTTTTAGATAATAATGGTACGTTGTAAGCAAATTCTGATGCTAAGTGTACCTCTGTAGGAATACCAGCCCATTTTTCAAAGTAGTTTCTTCCTACTAAACCAGCGTTGTAACTTGTACCACATCCGATAATGTATAATCTATCTGCATCTTTTACATTGTTAATAATTTCGCTGTCAATATTAACATCATGTCCATCGAAGTAGTGAGAGATGATGTTACGCATAGCTCCTACTTGCTCGTGAATTTCTTTAATCATGTAATGTTCGTGGATACCTTTATCGATTTCTCCAGCGTTTAAGTTAGTTGAGAAACTTTCACGCTCTACAACATTACCTTCTTTATCTTCGATAGTTACGCTATCTTTTTTCACGATAACAAATTCACCATCGTTGATTTCTAAGAAGTTGTTAGTGTACTTAATCATTGCTAAAGCATCACTACCAACATAGTTTTTATTTTCTTCTCCTAGTCCGATAAGAAGTGGACTTTTATTTTTTGCTACATATAATGTGTCTTTATCTTCTGTATCGATTAAACAAAGTGCATAAGAACCTTGAAGTTTAGATACAGCTTTTTTGAAAGCTTCTTTAGTATCAAGACCACGATCGCTATAAACTTGTACTAATTGAACGATAACTTCAGTATCAGTTTCAGAAACAAGATCTACACCTTTGAAAAATCTTTCTTTAAGTTCTTGGAAGTTTTCGATAACTCCATTGTGAACTAAAATAAAACGTTTGTTGAAGCTTTGATGAGGGTGAGAGTTAGTTGTGTTAACTCCACCGTGAGTAGCCCAACGTGTATGACCAATACCTAATTCTAGGTGAAGTCCTTCAGGGATTAGGGCTTCTAAGTTTTTAATGCGACCTACAGATTTAGTAACGCTAGCTTCTCCGTTAACAACACCAGCGATACCAGCTGAGTCGTATCCACGGTACTCAAGGCTGCTAAGTCCATCAATTAAAAATTTAACTCCATTTGCTTCTCCAACAAATCCTACAATTCCACACATATTAAAAAAATTCCTCACTTTTTTTCTTTAATTTATTTTTTTATAGAAAGTACTATAAAGTTTTATACCTATGCTCAAAAATATTATACTTCTTGAAGTTTATTATACTTAATCAAGTTTATGTAAACCTTAAAAAGAAGGCATAATGAGCCTATAGAGAGGGGATAATGATTTTTGAAGGGTGGGTATTTTCGTCGTCTCTTCGTTCCTAGAAATATCAAGATCTACCCCAGCAGTGGCAACTAAAAATTTTTGTCGTCATTCTTCCTTAAAAACTAAGTTGTTGTTGTATACGTTGCACCTAACTATTTCGTCGTCACTTTGTTCCTAGAAATAGTAAAGTGCACCCCATTGTACATTATCTAACGAAACTCTCTGGTTCCGAAAAAGCATCCGCCGAATTTTCGATAACTTTTTCCTCGTCAACTAAATTCAATTTAACCTTTAGAACTTAGTTCAGGGCGCTATAATTATAAATTGAAATTACCTCCTGATAGTTTAATCGTACATATTATTATACTAGATGAAAAGAGCATTGTAAACTGAAAGGATATATTTACATAAACTCAAAAAATAAAAATAAAGTATCTAAAAATTTAACCTTAATTTTTTTAAATTGTAGAAATATAAAATTGAATACTAAAAACCTACTTACTTTTTTTAGTAAGTAGGTACAGATTGTTGATAAAAACGACCAAAAATATCAATGAACGTATTGATGTTTTTGGTCGTTTTTTTCAAAAAATAAGCCTTTATGGCTAAAGAATCAGCAGTATTAAGAGATGATTATACTCTCTTAGTGCTATTGTTTTTCATATTTTGAACGCAACAAGACAACCAAGCGTACGACTGTACTTTGGCTTTACCTCTATATTGTGCATATCTATATCCGTGATTTTTGTTTTTGAATCTGCAAAGCTACGTTCTACTGTTTCTTTTCTTCTCTTATACAATAGTTTTTCCTTCTTTTGATATACGTCTTAATCTAGTTTCATCATAATAATCCGCATTTATATGACGTCTTATTATTTTTCTTCTCGTTTTTTTATCATCACTTTTTATATTGTTTATATCCATTTCTATCTATATTTCTGTATCTAAATATTTCTCCTGTTCGTTTATCCACATATATATCTTTTTCATGTAAGTATTTAAAATATTTGTTATCTTTTGATCTTGAGAATCTTCTATATCCTATTACTGAAAAATATATTTTTATCTAACTGTTTTAGTATGTCTAGAGAATAATATCCGCTATCTAACGCAACTTTACCAGGGATTAATCCAAAGTTTTTTCTATCTGATTTAATCTATCTATATACGGACCACTATCATGAACGTTACCTGGAGTTATATGGCAGTCTATAATAATATTATTCTTCCCGTCTACTGTTCTATGGTCTAAATACATAAAACCTTCTTCTTTATAATCTCTGTGATAATAACCACTATCTGGATCAGTAGTGTTAATTCGTTGTCTTTTTAGTTCTTCTTTTTCTTCATACTTAAAAGGCTTTTTCCTATTTTTTTCTCTTCATTTATTTCTTTTTCTAAGTCTAATTTTTCTTTCTTTTACTTTTTGTGGTAATTTCAATTTTGTATTTCTTTTTTTGTTTGCGTTAGCTTTAATGTGTGTTGAATCAGTAAAAAAATTCTGTTCCGCCTACTAATTTTTTTATCAATGGCTTGATTCACTATATTTATAAATATTTGTTCAAATATATCAGTTCCCTTGGAATCGTCGAATATAATTTTGTGAAAATGTAGAATAATGTGGAACTGGTTTAGAAAAATGGTATCCCTAAAAACCATCTAAATGCAGCATCTGTTTCTATTCTTTTTATTGTTTCTCTCATAGATTTTATTCCATAGAAATCTTTTTAAAAACACTAATTTGAATAATACTACAGGGTCTAAAACAATTTCTACCTGATGTGTGGCTATAGTATTCTTCTGTCAAATCATAAATAAATTTAAAATCAATCGCTTTTGGCTACTTTTTCTTAAAAAGTGATTTGTAGGAACTAATTCTGATAACGTCATTAATATTATTTCATCTTTGATATTTTTCTTTTTATTAAACATACTAAAAACCCCCTCTATATACTTATATTATAACATTTTTTTAGCACTTTTTTTCATTAAAACAGGCTGCTGACTCATGCAGTTTCTGCATTTGTCAATAGCCTGAACCTACTTACTTTTTTTAGTAAGTAGGTAATATTATTATTCTGATTTTTGAGTATCAGCAGCTACCTCTTTAGCATTTTTACTTCATCAGGTAGGTTGATTTCTTTAACATTGTTTACGTTAGAATATTGAATATTTTTGTTTGATTTTTCATTGTTGTTGGAGTTGATGTGTTTTTAGTAGCAAGCTCCATGTTTACTTCGTTAGTTACAGGTATGTAATCTTTAGTAACAACAAGTTTGATTGTAACGTTTTTTTGAAATCAACGTTGTTGAATGCACTAGCATTTACTTCGTTTCCAGAAGATGTGTTTGCAATAGCAACCATAAGATCTTTAAATTGGTCTCCACTTCCTGTGTATGTTAGGACGTAGTTTCCATTTTCTTCAGTTTTCTTGAAGTCTTTAGCAATTTTTTTGTAGAATTCTAAGATTTGCTCAGAGTTTGCAATTTTTTTAAGGTTTTCGAATTGAGCGGTAATGTTGCTGCTTGAGCTTTTAACCCACTCATCTTGTCCTGTTGATTTTGCATAAGCAGTTCCATCTTTAATGTATAGTTCTAGTGTTTGGCTTTGACCTTGAGCTTTTACATCAGTAGTAGCTTTAATTGCTAGAGGATCGATGATTAATGATCCTGATACTGTATTTTCAACTGTTTGAGTTTGCTCACCAACTAAAATTTCAGAACTGTTAGTCGCTACGAAATCTGTACTTTTTATGTTTTTAGATGATTCTACTGATTTATTAACGATTTGTTCTACAGAAGCTCCTGTACTACAAGCAGCAAGAGTAACTGAAAGAATAATCGTTGCAATAAGCAATAGATATTTTTAGTGATTTTGTCATGTTTCTCTCCTTAACATTAATGTAAATAGATTAATTAATCATAAAAAAATCTACTTTTTATAAATTTAATTTTATAGAGATATTCTATCATATTATAACTTATATTACTACATTATAGGTTCATTTTTTTAGATATCTGTAATAAATAATATAGGTTATAAATTAAGAAGGATATTTTTTTATCTAATATTTTTTTATGAAAATAATAAAAAAATCTATTGGCTTATATCAATGATGGATATATAATTATATCAAAGATAGATATATCGATGATGGATATAGATACAGAATATCTCTAATTGGTTAGGAGGGATAAAATGGCAAAGTTAAGCCCTTATGAAACGGGCGAATTAACGGATAGTATATTTTTTACACTTCTAGTTTTAACAGAACCTATTCATGGATATTTGATAATGCAAAAGGTGGCAGAAATTACTGATAATAATATTATTATCGGACCCTGCGACAATGTACACAACTTTAGGTAAGATGGTTTCTGTAGGCTGGATAGAAGATAAGGAAATTGATAATTCGAAAAAGAATATCATATTACTCCAAAAGGTATGGAAGTTTTGGAGAAAAATTTAAAACTTCGACAGTTTTTACTTGATGTAGCTAAGAAGTTTATAGGTGGTGGAAGTGATGAGTAAATATAGTGATACATACATTCGCTTTAACAAATAAAAGACTCATGAGAAGATTAGAGAGATATAGTGCTAAAGGTTGGCATTTTTAAAAAGTTTCTGGGGTTCTTAATTTTATTAGAAAAAGGAGAAAGAACCGATTATAAATACGAACTGGTATATGATAAAAAGTTCAATGCAGAGCGTGAAGATTTCTATAAATTTAACGGTTGGGAAGTAGTTAGAAATGGTATTTTTTTGGCAGATACTACGAGGTGAACCCTACGGCAACTACATTATATACAGATAATTTGAGTGAAGAATACATGTGGCTATATAGAATTAGATTTAATGCGAAAAATCATGTTAGGATGCTTTTTATAGCTTTGGTGGCGCACATAATAAATGAATTTTTAATGGCATCTGAAGTAATAGATTTTATTTTTAGGAATGTTTTTTTGGATTTGGTCTAGGACTAGGTGCTGTAAAATATAGCGTTCTTTATAAAAATATTTATTTTTTAAAACGAAGAAAGGATTGAATTTATGAAGTATAAATATGTTCCGGTATTTATAAGCTATGATAAAGTAGCGGATAAAATGAATCATCTTGCTGCTCAGGGATATGAATATGATAAAGAGGCTATAGTGGCAATTAGAATGAAGAAAGTCTCAGAGACTAGCGATAAGCAATATAAGTTTATCTTTGATAAAAAAACTTTACACCAGAGATAGAAGAGTATTACAAAAGTAAGTGGCTGGAAGCTTTATAAGTTTCAAGTTTATAATTTGTTTAGACTTGCTGAAGGGACTTCGAGTTCTTATCCGATATATACTGATACCGAGACGGAATTAGAAATTGTTAAATATAGATTGTTAAGATTTATAGTTTTGTTTATTTTAATAAGCATAATAGGGGTATTGTATTTTACTAATATTAAATGGGTAATTAATAGTGGAATACCTGATGTGTTAGCCATGTTAATAGGTGGATTAATAGGTGGTATATTTGGTTACTGTATAAGTGGACTTGGAATGTTTTTACCGAAATATTTCAAGTTAACAAAAGAAATAAAAAAATAATGACGAATAAAAAGGGATTTAACTTTTAATAAGTTAGGAAAAGAGGTAAGTGCTATGATTTTAGAATTTAAAAAAATGTAGAGAAAAAGTTTTGGAAATAAAAAAAGGTTCTTAAAGGTGTCAGCTTCACAGCGAAAAGTGGAGTGGCTAATGGATATTTAGGACGAAATGGTAGTGGTAAGACTACAAGTTTTAGAATACTGTTAGATATATTCAAGCCTGATAAAGGGGAGATTTTACTAGATGGGAAAACCTTTAGATCACAGTAAGGTAAAAATTGGATACCTTCCAGAAGAACGCGGAATGTACGATGGTGTTGGGACTTGTGGATCAGCTTACGTACTTTGGAATGTTAAAAAGGTATGAAGAAGAAAGCCGCGCAAACAGAAGCAAAAAAATGGTTAGAGTACTTTGAACTAGAGGATAATAAACAAGCATTAAAAAAACATTATCTAAAGGTAATGCACAAAAAAATTCAAATTATCCAAAGTGTTATGAATGATCCAGATATTCTTGTTTTTCGATGAACCGTTCAGTGGACTAGACCCGGTGAATGTATCGAAGTTAAAAGAAATAATTACAGATTTTATTAAAAAAAGATAAACTTGTTATTTTCTCATCTCATCAAATGCCGGTTGTGGAAACATTCTGTGAGGACATTAATATACTAGAAAAAGGGAAAATTACTCTAAGTGGTAATCTAGATTATATTAAAAAAACAATTAGGACACGGAAAAATGATCTTGAGTGTTAGTGGTTTTGAGAAAGAGGAACTGCTTGCTAATCTTAGAGCTGTGCCGCTAGATATTGAGTATTCATTAGTTCCAGAGGGAGTGCTTCTTGATTTCAAAAGAAGAGGATGCTAAAAAGAATTATTAGCAAAACTTGCAGGAAGCAATTTTTAATATAGAAGAATTCAAACTTTATAAACCTTCGTTAGAAGATATTTTCAAAGAACAGGTAGGTAAGTAATTATGAAAAATTTTAGTACAGTATTTAATTTTGAGTTTAAACAATTTTTGCGAAAAAAAGCGACAAAAAGTTATTATGGCATTGTATTTTCATTATAGCTATAGGTATAACATTTGTACCATCGATTGCTAATAGTAACATTTTTTTAAAGGTGAGAGCAATGATAATTTCAATCGTAGTGCATATGTTGTAAAAAGATGTAAATGTTAAGTTAGATGATCTAAAAAGAAGCTAAAAAAATATGATAGTAAAGAGGCTTTTAGAAAATGATATTAAAGCTAAAAATTAGATGAAGGTATCATCTTAACTAAAAGATAGTTATGAATATTTATCTCGACAATCTATCTTTAGTAAAGGTGGCAGTGAATTCAAAGAAGCTTTTGGAAAAAATGTAGAAAAATTAGTCTATAAACAAAACGGTTTAGATTATGATAAAGTAACTAATGTGAAATCACATCTACCTCAACCTGTACCTGTAAATGTAAGTGGAGATTCTGATGCTCAAACTCAAGTAGTAAATGTTGTAGTAGTTTATGTTCTTACATTCATCGTTTATATGACAGTAATTCAATTTGGTAGTGTAGTTGCAACAAATGTTGTTAAAGAAAAAAGTAATAGAGCTATGGAATTATTAGTAGTTACTGTAAGTCCAAGAACATTAATTTTAGGGAAAGTATTAGCTTTATCGGTTGCGGTACTTATTCAAATGGGCTTAATTGTTGGAGGATTATTCGCAGGTCTAAAAATCAATGGTTCTAGATATAGTGATAACATCAAACACATTATAGAAAATGTAGATTTAAAAGTTCTTGGTGTAGGATTAGCATTTGCGTTAACTGGATTCGTAATGTTTATGTTTATGTACGCGGCATTTGCTTCATTAGTTAGTAAGATTGAGGATGTCAACGGAGCGATAACTTTACCGATGTTAACATTTATGGGTGCATTCTTCGTAAACTACTATATTATGGGTTCAACTGGAGATACTAAACTTGCAGAGATTTTATCATACGTTCCATTTACATCATATTTTGTAATGTTTACACGTTATGCAATAAGCAATGTATCTATGCAAGAATTAGGATTATCTTATGGTATATTAGCTGTAACTACATTACTTGTGGCATTTGCGAGTGTTAGAGTATATAGATCTAGCAACATTAAGATATGGTCAAAAATTAAACTCTTTCAAAGTATTATTTGGGAAATAGAAAATTATTGAAGATAAGATCGCAAATTAAAACTCTTTGAGTCTTTTTCTTTTTATTTTTGTTGCATAAAAGGTTATAATTAGTATAAAAATTTCTGGAAATAAGGAGATTATTTAAGGGAGTGAACTGAAAAGAACGTGATAGGTTTTAGCGCTGTGCTTTATGACTGCAGTAGGTTCGGTAATAGGTAGGTGATTTCTTTGTGCAGCTGTAATTCTATAAAGACGACAGGGCATGATGGAGTCGCTACTAGCGTGATACTTGCATGGGTATTACTACTATTCGTGCAGGTCTTACTGTTGCAGAACTCGCGGCATCTATTCCCGAGTTGGAGGGATGGCTGTTTGATAGAAAAAGAACTTGGCGGGAAAAACAGCAGCATTCTTATTAGGATGGGCGCAATGGTGATTTATTTCCCGCGATGATAGCGGCCTTTGCTGTTATCTTTTCTACACAAGTTTTAAATTATTAAATTTAGATAAGACTGTGCATCTCCCTATAGCTATTCGCTGCAGCAACATCGTTAATGTTTTCTAAACTTTTTAGGTGGGAAAATCGGAGGAATGATCTCAGACGGTAGCTCACTATTTGTAAATTGATACCATTAATAGTGTACTATTGCATTTGGATTATTTCTGAAAGTGACTCTACAACCGCTGCAATTATTCTTGTAGAAGCGGGGAAAGATATTTCATTCGCTAGTGGACTAGGTGGAGCTTTACTTGCTGCGATGTTTGCCTCTATGAAGGTTGGACGAATGTAGGAAGTATGGCAGGTGAGATGAAAAATCCCAAAAAGACTTACTAAGAGCAATTTTCCTAGGGCTTGCGGTTGTTATGATTGTATATGTACTTATAAATGTGTATCATCTTATGACTTTACCATTAGATCAGCGTTGCAGGTAATCAAAACTGGTAGCCAGTGAAGCAGCTGCGAAGTTATTTGCGGTATTGGTGGTAAAACTATTACGATTGGTATACTTGATTAGTGTATATGGAGCGATTAACGATTCTCAATGGCTGGGATCTGAGTTCCTTATGCGATGGCGAAAAGTGAACAGATTCCATTTTAAAAATGTATGGACGAAGTTAAATAAAGGTAGCAGTTCCTAGTCACGCAGGGATTATTACTTTAGTAATAGTAGTTCTTAATGATGCTAACTGGTAGTTTTGATATAGCTAACTGACTAGTATATGTCTGTAATGTGGTTCTATACAGCAACTTTCCTTGCGTAATTATACTATGTAGAACCAAACTTAGAAAGACCATATAGAGTACCTCTATATCCCAATAGTTCCTATAATAGCTATTCTTGGTGGAGTTTATACTTAGTAAGTACTTTAACTCACAAACATCATTAGCTATGGAGGAATAGCCTCTAACGTTAATAGGATTATTATTCTATACAGAATTACATAAGAAATTCTAAAAATATTTGAAAAGAAACATCGCATATTAGGAAAAATCTAGTATAGTGATGTTTTGCTGTTATTTATTTCTATTTTCTAAGTAGTCTGCAACAGTGGCCAGGTCTTTATCTCCACGTCCAGATACGTTAATGATAATTACTTTTATCTTTATCCAGTTTTGTTATCGTTTGATTACTCGCAAGTGCGTGAACTTTCGATTGCAGGATAATTCCTCTTGTTCTAGCTAATAGAAGTAGAAAGCATCAACAGCTTCATCATCAGTGCACTTACGTATTCAGCACGTTTTGCATCTTTAGAATGAGTGCTCAGGTCCGATACCTGGGTAGTTCTAATCCTGAGAGATTGAGTAAAACAGGTTTTTACTGAACCATCTTCGTTGAATACTGGTAAGTTTTGCATACCATCAACAACACCTGACAGTACCAAGTAAGCTAGTGCTGCTGCTGACGATCTGTATCAAGAGCATCACGTCCAGCGGCTTCAACTCCTAGTAATGCTACTTCTTCAGAGGATGAACTCAGTAAAAGCACCGATTGCATTAGATCCTCCACCTACAGCGTTACTACTAGTCAGGTAGACGACCTTCTTTTCTAGGATTTGACGTTTTGCTTCTTGGCTGATAACTTTTGGAAGTCTTTTACGATAGTAGGATATGGGTGAGGTCCCACTGTCGATCCTCACGTAGAAAGTATCGTCGATGTTTTCAATCCATGCCGAATGCAGCGTCAACAGCTTCTTTAAGTGTCCTTCTTCTGCGTGTGAACTTTTGCTCCAAGCATTTGCATTCTAAAATACATTTAATCTTTTGTCTTTCTCACACCAAGAGCTCCTAGTCGTAGATTTCATCTATTCATACTGAATTTTGCAGTGGCAGCAGCTGTAGCTACACCGTGTTGACTCTGCTGTTTCAGCGATAACTTTTCTTTTACCTATACTGTTTTGCAAGTAAAATTTGCGATAACGCTGTTAAGTTTGTGAGCACCAAGGTGATTTAAATCTTCACTGTTTAAGGTAGATTTTGCCCTCCAAGGTGGTTTGCTAAAGTTTCAGCGTAGTATAGTGGAGTTTCACGTCCTGAGTAAACTCTTTACGAATGAGCGTATTCTGCCATCTTTCGTCATCTGTATTTATCATAAGCTGCTTCTAGTTCATCAAGAGCCTTGTGAACTACTTCAGGCACGAAGCCTCCCCAAATTCTCCAGCAGTCCTCTTTGAGTTGTCTGTTATTTCTAAGTTTGGTGTGCATAATTGTTGGTATTTCTCTGAATTGTCTGCAGAGATTATTTGTGATTTTAGTATTTTCACTCTTGTAAGAGAAAAGACCCGTATTAGAATTCTATACGGCCCTCTTTATGAATGAAACGATTTTTCTACAGCTGAGTATATAGACAGTTACTCTTTCGAGTACACTAAAGTTGCGTCTAGTATAAAACATACACACACATTATCTCACGCCAGCCTTTCTAAGCGAAGAGTTTGGTGTTGTTGTTTGTTTCATACGTAGTTTCCTTCCTGCTCGTTTTGTTGTTTTTATTACACACACTATTTTTAGAATGCAAAGTCTGTAATTTTTAAATCTTTTCTGACACTGTCACAAGCAGTAGCCTATTGCAACAAGAGAGATTCTAAAAGGAGGTTTACTTATAAATATATTAAGAGATGACTAGGGAATGTTCTGGGATTGTAGTTCTTTCTACCCAAAGCACTGTAAAAGTGGCAGGTAACATAAAGGTGTAAAATTTAAGTGTTGAGGCAACTTGAAACTATTTGCAGTTAGCCACAGGTGGTAGTGGAAGTAGTATTTCATATAGAGCATAACAATTTTAGCTGTTTAGTAGATGTCTGACTGACTGGGAAAAAGTAGAGAACTTAGCGCAGAGAGAGCGTATATTAAAGATATAAAATGCGACCTTTGTAACGCATGAGCACATAGACTACATAGCTAAAGGAGTAGGGTACCTAGCGAGAAAAGTACAATATTCCGCATATGCTACAATGCGCTTACTTAGTCAGAATATGAGCAAAATGTGGTGAGATTAGTCTCCGATCAATTTCTATTTCTGGAAAAGAAGAGTAGAAAGTTTTTGATGATGTAGCTGTTAAGAAGTTTTGAGTTAGCCACGATGCGACTAATCCGCAACTTTATGCTTTGAGGGATGGAAAAGGGTGAGTATCCTCACAGATACGGGCCGTGTGTCTGATAAGAGGATTGATTGGCGGGTGTATGACTCGCATACGATTGCCTATGAGAGTAATCATGAGGAGAACAGAGTCTTGTCATAGTGGACTCAGTCCATGGACCACCAAGATACGTATACTCATGCCGATATGCACCTGGTCGAAACACAGACCTGCCAAACTATCTGACGCAAAATAGTAGGAGAGCACACGAGATATCGGCCCTTTAGCCCACCCAAGTGAGCAAAACAACACGCTGGAACTGGCCTGCATGGCAGCTGATATGACGCTTAAAACACATAGATATAGACTGCGTAGTCTCTAGGAAGCCGATAAGACCATCGATCGCAATGATAAAATAGCTTCGCACGATACTCGATCCAGCAATCTGACCAAGAGCAGAGAAATATATACAAGAAGCCATCAACTTATATAAAATAGTCTTCCAATAGGAATCAGCAGTCCTAGAGGTCGATCTTATCCATCTATATATAAAATGAATTCATCATATTGAGGAATTTTTCATATGCGAAATGAGAAACCTTCTGTAAATAGTCAGAAAATTTGTAGTCTGCGTTAGAATTTTGGTATTGCTTTTCTATTTGTATAATATAGTATTATGTACGTTTTTAAAAGAGTTATGATTTAGGAAAAAGTATTACGTCTATAAAACAGCTCAGGCCGTATAATGACAGAGAATGAAAAGAAAATAAATGAAAGCAGTTTAAATTTGTATCATTAACTTATTGAGTGAAATGTGCATTGGAAAGGAGATAGGCGAATGGACTATTAGAGATTGTATCTAGAGACAGCATTTAGAATCAAAGCACGATTATCTTTAACGCTGCTTTGTATAAAGTTAGTTTAGACTCATATAGAAACGAAGTGATTAGCATATCGTTGGAGAGAGTGGTTGTGGTAAGTCGACATTGAAGCGAGCAACTATCATAAGTGGCTCCTCACATGTCGAGAAATCGCACAAAAGTCTACTTGGAGAACTATTTTTAATGGAAAAGAATACGTGATTTAACAGAAGATGAGATGAATAAAATTAGAACAAAAGATATTGGAATGATTTTCCAAGCATCTGGCTCTTCTTCTACAACCAGTGCTACAGAATTGGGAAAACAACTGAAGAGGCTACCATTTTATCTTGCATTGAACCAAGTGCAGAGGAAAGACAAAACGTGTGAGCTGAGTTATTAACGCGTTGGTATTCCAAATCTCTGAGTGTTGTGCAAAAGCACATCCACATGAATTATCTGTGGTATGCGTACAACGTGTAATGAGAAGCTATGCGATGAGTGTAAAACCAAGTGATCTTACTCGCGGATGAACCAACAGCAGCTCAGATGTGACGATCAAGCGCAAATCTAGACTCTTATAGGGACTTCTAAGCATGAGATGGCAAGCTGGAAATTATTCCAGTACGTGCACGACCTTGAAGTTGCTGGAGATGGCGGAGGAGTAGCTGTACTGTATGCTGGTGGGGTGGTAGAGATCGGAATCAGCAGAGCAGACCTTACAAAACCGCAGCAACACTTATATATACTCGAAGCCCATTGCGCAGTATTCCTCAAATTGATGACGAGTGAAGTGATGATGAACTTTATGCTATTCAAGGAATGGTCTCCATTTTAAAAACTCTAGGACAGGCAAGGGTCGATGCCGCCTTGGCAAAACCGCGTTCCCTGCTTGGTAGATGAACATCATGAATATAATCCGACCTCTACACGAGGTAGAAGAAGGGCATCATGTGCGTTGTACATGTTATACTTTGAAATTTGAAGGAGAGAGCAATCGCTTAAAGTAGAGCACGAGTAGCTACTATCCTATCTCGTGGTGGATTTTTCACACACAATAGCATCACGTGTCTATGCAGTAGATGCGAAAAGTTGATATTGAGATCAGCGCAGGGAAAACTGTATGACTAATCGGAGAAAAGTGTATGAAAACCACTGTAGGTAAAGTTGTCTTTAGGTCGAGAGTAAACCGATGGACAAATTTATCTACAAAGATGAAGATGCGTTACTAAAAGCAAGCTCGTCATTAAATTACAATCGTGATGTTCAAAATGATCTCCCAGCATGCTAAAGGTCTAGCGAATCCTAAAACGCCGGTGATAGCTGCAGAGCCTATTATTTAGAAACCGCTAAATTTTGAGAACTCATCTGAAGAAGATACATAGAAAGCGCGTTCTTTAGAGCCTATGTCATCGTTGCGTGAAGAAGCTATGTACAAATATCCATTTGAGCTTTCAGGTGGACAACGTCAATCGTATCAGCTGTTATGGCGTGCGACTGCGCAATCACGTCTAATCGTAGCTGATAGAGCTAGTATCTGCCCTGACCTTCAGTCGCTTCAGCACAGGTTCTAAACTTCAAGGAAAACCAAAGAGATCTTTTACTATGTTAGTTTACTTTATCGATGCTGACCTTGGAGCAGCAAACACATGTGTGATTACATTTATACCATGTACCGTGGTCAGTGATGTAGAGCGTGGAATGCACGTGAAGATATTTATACAATCTCACAACACATTTATACAAAATGTCTTACTGCAGTATACTCTGTACTAACTTGGGATAAAGCTAAAGAAGTTAAAGTAAAATAAGACAAAGCTGTCGAAGAAGAGATGTCAAAAGAGAATGATTACTTCGACGAAAGATGGATGAGAGTATCCACTTAAAGAAAATTAACAGAGATAATACTATGGAAGCTAAGGAAAGGAGGAGAAGTGTAATGTGAGTGAAGTTTCAAAACGTTTCTAGTAAATGATACTGGCAGCTATTCATCATCCTTAGTATCATAGTGTTTTGGTCTAGGCTAAACTTATGCCTGCACCCATTTCAGTGGTTTATAGCAGAAAATCCATCTCTCAAGAGCAAATTGAGGCTGGATTCGCACGAAGGGAGTGGATCTACGCGAACCCTGGTGCACCAATAATCTATATTGGCTGTAATAACTGTGTGCACGGAGATCTCGGACTAAGCTATACCACTGGTAACCGGTAGGAACACTCTTTAGAGAAAGAACTCTTTACACATCTGAATCCACGTCATTACTTTACGGCGGTAATCACATGGTATCGCATATCTCGGTGGGGATGGTGTAGGTCGTTACACGGCTCTAAATCGACAAATTTCGTAAACTCATACTCTCTCTCCCAGCGATCTCCATCATCTCGCATTATACTGCATTTCATGATTGCGGTACTCGGTTTCAATAGCTGATATCCTACCAAGCACGTGGATTCAGATGCTAACCTCGATCCAGGAACATTCCACATACCAGATCACAAACAGAACACCGTAGTGTTTACCTGCATCTGTTTAGCGTACATTATCAACGGCATCAACCGTCTCAATATTTACGTAATGAAGTTATCGATGCAAAACAAAAGTGACTATGTTAAAACAGCACTGTCTCTAGCAGGTGTGCCAGTTAGCTCTACTCCAGGACACATCTCTAGAAACCCCATCTTTACCAATCGCAGCATTCTTCGGACTCTCTATTACTGGATTATCTCAGTGGTGAGTACCTCTAGAAACAATCTTTGGTTACCCGAATGACAACTGTTCTACCAAAGCATCTCAAGACAGAGACTATGGTGTACTGCTACAACATTAATGTTATTTCTGGATTCTCACACTGCTTGCAGTACGTTTAAGTGATATTTACTCAGCGGCGATTGTTGGACCCACGTGTAATTAAATTAGACTAGGAGGACGCTGAACAAATGGACAAAAAGTACAAAAGAAGAAAGAGCTATAACTCAAAACTCCTTCTGGTTTTCTAGCCGTGGCTCGTGAGTTTAAAGATAAAGGTGCCTTTGCGCTTTACTCACATCTCATGGCGTACTTACTTCCCTGTGTAGTGCTTTCAATATTTATGCATTCGTGTGAGGTGTGGCAGAGTACTTTACTTTGATGTTGATTTACAATATTTTCTTAAAACCGGTGGAGGATGGATTCTGCTGACAGACGGTAGGTGGTCACCTGTTTTTGGATGGCCAATGATGGGGATGCTTTAACTCGATTCTTACCGCGGTGGCGGCAACAGCAATTAATAATTGGGTTTTGGTACATTGCAGTAGGGTAGTTATTGCTATACTACGGTGGACGTTGATAACATTGTGATGCGTCTTTGTAGACCTATGGTACTATCCCAACCTTTACGGTAATCGTCGCATTCGTAGGCATTAAACGCGATTACGGACTCGCATACTGTTCATCTCTGATTTTATCAGCGTTCGGCATGGATGGGATCAACTGTCTAGTGCGTAGTAAGCTTTTATCAGAATCACGTCGTGATTATGTTCTAGCTGAAAAACCATGGTACACCTTGATTGGAAAATTATGTTAAAAGGAATTCACTTCAACATCAGTTCTTATTATTATCGTAGAAGCCACGCTATCATTGGCGGCTAATATGGGTATTGAGGTAGGTCTGACATATCTTGACTTGGTCTCCAGCAGGAAGACCAAGTATTTGTACTATGTATCCATGCAGAGATGCGGACGCTACATATTAATGAAATGTATACTTTTGGTACCAGTAGTCTCTTGCAATCTTTAGTTATCGCTCATGTATTAACTCCATCGGTGGAGCATTAAGACGCAGTTTAGATGCTAGACAAAGATTATAATTTAGAAAAGTCATGTAGAAAGATTTTCGACATGGCTTTTACTATTTTAAGATAAGGAAATTGTACATTTTTGTCTGAAAGTATATTACACAGCAAGTTTCATCTCAAATTTGAGGAGAGTAGTAATTGATTGTTTTGATTTCTGAGATTTTAAACTATTTAACATTTCCAATTAGAATCGATATAGCATTTTATATATCTGAAAATTAGTATGAAGAAGTTGATAATGTGGTGGATGAAACAGCAGAAACAAACTCATTGATGATAAGAAATTAAAACTGTACATAGAATTGAAAGTCAATAGCTCAAATATAACGACTAAAGGGAAAATACTGTAAAAATTATCTGACAAATTACTTGACCTACAAAATTCTTTGGTATAATTGCTAAAATAATATTATAAGAAAAGGCTGTACAAACATACAGCATGGAGGATAAGATAATGGGAAAAGAGAAAAATGTTAAAGGTAGTTAGTTCAGCTTATGGTTTCCTACAATGTTACTTGCAGGATGTTCAAGCGAAGTAACAATTTATGGAACAAAGGCAGCTGTAGAGTTTAAGACAGCTGTAGACAATGGAAATGCACTTAGTGGTCAACAACTTAGTGGTATATTGCCTTAGCTGATCCACTAACAGGGATGATGAACTCCAGTATTTTACTTTTATACATACAGATTATGATGTAATGGAACAGACAATGGCAGGAAGTTCCCACTTGACGATGCAAACCGTCGTCATGGATGATAAAGAAGTTACTCAGTTATGTCTCCACGTGCATCGTGATAGTAGTTAGCATTAATCTATCTAGCATAAAGACCTGCAGTGTGAGTAAATGGAGAAGACGTAAAAGCGGACGATAATCGTTGCGACTTATGAACTATGTTGGGAATCCAAGCATACAGAAAACGTTCAAGTTACAGTGGATGAGCATGAAGTAATTATTGAAGGTACATGAAAGACTACCACGATGGAAAAGCTTTAAAAACATCTCTGGTGTAGTTAAAAAGATGATAAAACTGAGTATAAGTATACAGAAATTAAGCCAGCATTATTATGGGGGATAATGGATTCGTTGCAGAATTCTTAAATAAATCTCAAGTAGAAGTTGCACTAAAAGATTTACTAAATTTACAAAGCAGGACTTAAATACGCTATCTTATGGACTATATTGATAGATAAAAGTAGTAAACGGGAAAGTGTATTAGCTGAAAGCGAAACCCTTACTACTACATCTGAAGTAAAATTCCAGAAATCCAATTCAAGGTTGTATCACCAGCCCAAGCAAGTGCTGTTCTTATGGTGATGTAGACTTAATGGATAGTTTGACTCACTGGTATCTGATGGTACTAAAGACGCTAAAAACGAACAATCTTAGGAGAATCTGATTACTATGTATCATACGGTGGATTCAAACTAGGTAAGTTCAACAAAGAAAAAGGTGAAGTAGAAGTAGATCAAACGCTAAAGCAGCTGACAAACGTGTACGTCAAGCATTCGCTATGCGGTAGATTGGGATCAAATCTAATGATCTATAAAGGATTGCGTTTCACACCAACTGGTTCTGGATTCTATCCACCAATCGTTAAAAATGTTCTCACAACAAAGATGGTGAAAAATATACTCAAGAACGGTAGAAAAGCGACTTTGGACGCAGCAGGGCTCGAGACACTGACGGGAGACGGATTAAGAGAAGATAAAATGGTACCTATTAATCTTAACTTCGCTATCCGTAATGCAGGTCAAGACTTCGACCAAACATTGTAGCTGGACACATTCGTTAGCAACCTGGAAAGAAGTTAGGACGTAGATGTTAAATTGCAGACGGAAAATCTGAGGTCATCTAAAAGACTGGTCTCCACGTGTGCAGGCAGATGCGATCCAGGAACTCGATATCTTCCAAGGAGCTTGGGGATCAGAGCTTTATCCAAACTTCCAGGTGGATCGTAGCAAAACTTCACCTACTTAATCTATAACGTTACATCTGTAAATAGAAGAATTAGGAAAAATCATTAACTGCAAATGGGAAGTAGATATGTCTGATGATGCTAAATTTAAAGAAGCATATCAAAATTTGATAAACAATTCAGAGAAGAAGCCAGTTTGGTTACCATTCAGCCGGGCAACAATCAAATGACATAAGCACAAACGTTAAAGCATTTGACGAAAGGAACTAAAACTGGTGAGCAAAAGAATCTATAAATTAGAATTAACTGCTGATGCACAGCAAAAAATTAATGAAGGAAACGAGATTTAGCTAAGGGCACTTAGTTAAACCCCTAATAAACTTATATTTCATTTTATTTTCAATTAATTCCTGAGAGGGACGGAAATTAGAGTTTCATAGAAATTCCCTAATTTACTCTCTCTACATTTGAAAAGGTGAATATAGTTTATATTACAGAAATATTAATTGAAAAAATAGATATAACTTTAAAATATATTGATTTTAAAGGATAAGTTCAGATCATACTAATTAAATATGTAGAGTTACATTTTATATAGATTTACAAGGCGAAGTGTCAGGCCAATGTAGAAGGACATTTCCAGTTCTAAATTTTATTTTTATTAGTTATCAACAATTTAAAGTTATTATATTGAGGAAAAAAATGAAGAAAAATAAATTTTAAAAGGCATTCAGTTCAGCAATGAAAGTATCAATTATTCTTGCAGGATGTCTAAATATCATCAAAATCACTGTAAGATGGTAAACGAAGTAGAATTTAAAACATCTGTTGATAATGGAGGGTAAGGATTCTGTGCTGAAAGTTGTATCGGAGGCAGACCATTAATAGGATGTTTTAATCAGTATTTCACCTGCAAGCAATGGACAATGGTAATGGAAGATACTATGGGCACACACATTCGCTGACTATCTATATAAATTAAAAGAAGATGATGAGGAAGTTAATTGGTTAAGTCTCCATTTAGATAAGGGATAAAAAACAAGTAATACTTACTATCCGTAAAGATTTAAAATGGAGTAATAATCAAGACGTAGTTGCGGATGACATTATCGCAACATACGAACTTATGGCTAATCCGGCATAAAGATAATATTCGTTATAAGAGTGGAATCGAAAAACAATAGGAAGGTCTAAAAAGATTATCAGTGAAGGTAAAGTTGAAAAAACTGGTCTTATTTAAAAAAGATGATAAAGCCAGTAGTTATTCAATATAAAGATGTAAAACTAGCCTCTTTGGGGAAGTGGATTTATAACAATATCTTAATAGCATCAAGAGTTGCAGCACTGCAAGATCGCAAATTGTAGAAGGAATTAAATATAAAACCATTATCTTACGGACCATAATATTTAGATAAAGTAGTAAAATGGAGAGAGTGTAATTTATAAGCAAAATTCAATACTACTACAAAAAGATGATGTAAAGCAGAAACGAATCAAAGTAGTTGCACCAGCCCAGTGTTCAATTAAATGGTGAAATTGATTTAGTTACAAGTAATCTGAAATGTATGGAGTGCGGTAAAAGATTACTCAAATGAAATATTACTAGGATAACCAGATTTCTATATTCATATGCAGGATTTAAGCCAGGCATACGGGATAAAGAGAAAATGAAGCTAAAGTAAATCCTAATGCGAAAGCAGCGGATAAACGTGTACGCCGCCAAGCATCTGGTTATGCGGGTAGATTGCATCAATTAAATGAAAAGATTCAGCAAAGGATCACAGATCTACACCTACAAAACCTAGGTATTTATCCAACACGTCTAGAAGATTACTACGATAAAGATGGATTCAAGTTCAAAAAGATGTAGAAAAGGAAAAACTTTGATGAAGTGTTTAAAGACGCTGGATGGAGAGATGGTGGGATTAAGAGAAGATAAGATGGTAAAATTACACGAATTTTGCTATCCGTGGCTACAGACAAGACTTCACGATTAAAACTCTCTTGCTGATGATCTATTAAATTGGAGAAGTAGGATTAGGGGATGTAAAACTAGCTGATGGAAAAATTATCAGTTACCAAAAAGATTGACAATGTGTAACAAGGGACGATCCATTCATTGATTTATTCCTGGCGGGCATGGAGCTTAGGTACTAATCCTAACCCCAGTACGTTTATTTTAAGTGATAAAGCTAAAGTTAACTATCAAAGAGCAGGAGTGATGTGTTAAAAAAGAGACTAGAAACAATCAACTCTAAAGAAATGCTAGATGATGCCAAGCGAAAAGAAGCATATAAGAATTTGATAAAGACTTTGCAGAAGAAGCTGTAAGGCGACGGCCGAGCATAGATATCATAGATGGGTAAATAAACGTATCAAAAACTTCTGATGTTAAAAATACGCTATGGTGAATAAAAATTATATGCATTAGAGCTTTACTAATAAAGATAGTGCTAAAGGATAATGAAAAATTTGCTATTGTTTATGTTGAAAGAAGGATTACCTAAGAAAATAACTTGAGTAGTCCTTTTATATAAGAAATAAATATATCAATGAATAAAATTTTGATAAAAAATAATTAGTTGTAGGAAGCTTGAAATATCCTTTTGATATGTAAGTAAAAGTAAAAGATATGTATGTTTTGTAAATAATAATTTACAAGATAGTTTATTGATATTAAATTTATGTTTTAAAGAAACGAATGGTGAAATTTAAAAAAGAATTTGTTATTTTATATTATTTCGAAAATTCACTTGATTTATTTTTAAATAATGTTGGGAAACTCTATTTCCATAAATAATTGAAAAGGTTCTTATATCATGGAGGAAATAAAATGAAAAAGAATAAGTTTCTTTGTAAGCATTTAGTCTAGTTGATGGCTCTTCTAGTAATTTAGCTGACGTTCAACATCAAGTAAATTCTGGAAGCAGCACGCTCCTACAGCTAAAAGTAGAATTGTAAAACAAGTTTTGATAACGGTGGATCGAGCTGCAGATGGTGCTACATTAAAATATGGTATCTGTATCAGCTCGCCATAATAACAGGTCTTTGGAACCCTGTATTCTCAGATAAAAGCAGAAGACCAATGACGTAAACCAAGCAGTTATGGGTGGAACATTCCTGCTGATGAAGAAGGACGTGTTGTACAAGATGATGCTGATGCAGCGGTTAAAATTTCCTTAGATCGCGATAAAAGAGATTACATTAACTATCACGATGGTGCTAAATGAAGCAATGGTGAAGCATTCATCCAAAAGACATCGTAGCTACATACGAACTTATGGGTAATCCTAAATTCACTACAAAACCTCCGTTACAATGACGCATACGAATCTATCGAAGGTGATGAAAAGAATACCACGCTAGTGAAAGCGAAAAACATCTCAGGAATCCAAGTTAAAGATGATAAAACTGTAGTAATTAACACACATATGTTCGTCCATCATTACTATGGGGAGAAGGTTTAGTTACTGACTCTGTGACGCTAAACAAGTGAAAACTTCTCAAGACTTCCTAAATTTGCTGAAGCAGACTGAAACAAACCATTATCATATGGTCCCGACGTACATCACTAAAGTAGTAAAGCGGAGAAAGTGTTCTTGCTGAACAAAACCCTCACTACTACAATAAAGATAAGATGAAACTTTACTCGAGTTCAAAACAGTAGCTCCAGCTCAAGCTAGCCAAGTAATTAAAAATGGAGTAGTTGACTATATCGATAGCGTTACTCCAGTGGTGTTTACGAAGGGCAAAAAGACATCAAAAACGGAACATTCTTAGGTGATACTTCTCGTTACATGTCATATGTAGGATTCAAACTAGGTAAATTCGACAAAAGAAAAAGGTGAAAACGCAGTTGATCCCTAACTCTAAATTAGTGACAAAAACTTATCGTCAAGCATTCCTATATGCAGTTGACCGTGACCAAATCAATGATCTTCAGAGGATTACGTTTCACTCAACTGGATGCATTGTACCCAGCAGCTGTAGGTAAATTAATGAAACGAAAACGCAACTGCAGCTAAAAAGATGTGAAAAAGCTAAAAATTATTAGACGATGCAGGATACAAAAGATAAAGATGGTGACGGACTACAGAAGACAAAAACGGAAAACAAAACTTTCATTCAACTTTGCAATCCGTAATACAGGTGCTGAATATACGATCGAGCATTAGCAGACGTATTTATTAAATCTTGGAAAGAAGTAGGATTAGATGTTAAATTAGTAGATGGAAAACTTATGTCTCCAAAGACTTTACTCTCAACGTGTACAAGCAGACGATCCATCAATCGATATCTTCCAAGCTGCATAGCAATTGGAACAAACCTAACCGTCAAGAGTTACTGGGTAAAAAGCTCCATTAAACTTATACGCTACACTACTGAAGCGATTCGAAAACAGCTCAAAAACTCAAGGATACAGACAGATATGATCGACGAAGCTAAATTAAAAGCAGCTTACAAATAAATTTGACATAGAAGTAGCTGAAAGAGTACCATTCTACCCATTAAGCTGGGATAGAGTATCACATTCTTCAACATAAACGTGTTAAAATCATACGATTTAGCTAAAGCTAGACCAATTCAAAACTTTATGACATTGAGTTAACAGCTACGAAAGGTGCTAAATAATAAAAACTAAAATGCGACATAGATAACTTAGGTTGTCTATGTCGTTTATTTTCACAATTGAAAGAAAATTCACTTTGATATATATAATTAGTAGTAAAAATGAATATAACAAAAAAGTACAAGATTTTTCATTATAACTAAAATGAAAACTTAATGGATTAGGAGGACTACCATAGAAACAAAATTCTGCAATATTCAATCTTGCAGCAATGGCGCCAGATAATATTGCAGTAGTTGTTTTCGAATGACATAGACACAATTTTAGCGTGTCAAAAGATGCTCCATAAGTCGGCAAGTGTAGGAAATTTGTAATTATACAACGTACTTGAAATTCGATAGTGCCGCATAGTAAAATAAACTATGCGACACATTTTTCTCTTTTAGAGCAGGTTAGCTAAATATATAAGCGTCTTAAAATTAAACAGCTAGCTATTCGGGAGAAAACTAACTATGAAACAAAGAAAATATTATCAGTATTCAGTCTCTGTATTTGCATTATCAATTTCCGGATGAAAGGAGGATGTCTCTGAGGCAAATAGCAGTAACCAAAATCAAACTAAAAGCCAAAAGTAGACTTTGGTGCGTATCCGCGATAATGGAGGGAATACATGTTAAGGATGTACATATCTAAATATGGAATAATACTAACAAACTAGCCCATCTGTTGGATTATTCTGCATCCAGTACTGCATGCCAATACAGGCTGATGGAGTAATTACAGAAACAGTATCTCGGAAAAACTCTCTCCCAGTAGATGATGCGCTGAAATATAAGTTAGATGACACTGATGCACCCGTAAAAGAAAATTACATATGAGACAAAGATAAAACATGAGGGCAACCTTAACTGGATCACGAGCGGTGTGAAATGGAATAATGGTGAGATCTTACATCAAAAGATATAATTGCTAGTTATGAACTACTAGGGAATCCAAAAATACACAGAAAATGTGATATAACGGTCTCATTTGAGCTTATCGAAGCATGGAAAGATTACTGGCTGACGAAAAGCTAAGACCAATCCGGGTATTCAAGCAAAAGATGATAAAACAGTAGTGTTAAATATAGTAAAGTTATCACCTTCAATGTTAAGAGATGGATTCATTTACGCATTCTCTAACGCATAAACAAATCACTAGTAACTGACTTTGCAAGATTTGGAGAAGCTGGTCTAATCAAAACGTCCATTATCATACGGTCCTTATGTAATAAACTCAAAGAAGCACAGGAGAAAGTGTTTACAGCTTGAGGCTAACCCATACTACTATAAAAAGATGAGATAAAAAGTGCCCTGAAAGTCGAATCTCAAAGCAGTAGCACCAGCATGCTGCGAGTCAAATACTTAAAACATGGTGAAATGAGATCTATCCTTGACCGACATCAACGCGGCAGCTCTGCGCGACTAAAAGATGCGAAAAATGGTGAACCACTGGACAACCATCTCATTCCTGTCATCGTATGGTAGGATCAAGTTTGTCAAATATGATAAAGAGAAAAAGAAAAATGTACCTTTAGGAAAATACTAAATTGTCGTAATAAAATGTAGAGATGCCTCTCTTATATGCAGTTGACAAGTAGTCGACCAATGAGAAAATCTATAAAGGCCTACGCTCACACCGACAGGTTCAGCTCATATCCACCAACAGTAGGAAAACTGAAATAGAGCTACTGTTGTTAAAAGATGTAAGAAAAAGCTACTATTAGATGAAGCTGGTTATGTACAGATGTAGACAGCAGAGACGGATTAAGAGAAGATAACAAAGGAAGCCAAACTAGTATCTCAACTTTGCCTTCCAAGGAGGAAATAACTACGACCAAGCCTTAGCTGATACATTTATTAAATCATGGAGAGAGAAGTGGTCTAGACGCTAAATTACTAGACAATAAATTAATGGGTAAAGAGTGATGTATCGACGAGTCTGTGGAGATGACCCAGAGACTGGAGTCCATTCTTGGGTGCAGGCCACCACGGCATCAGACCCTGGTCGTCCAAGAAGAACTATCTCGAATCGTCAGTCATGACTCAAACTACTTTAGATACTACTAGTGACACTCGATGAAGCCTCTCAAAAGAGCAAAAGATCGGATGAAATGTCTGCTGATAATACAAACTAAAAGAAGCATATAACAAATTCGATGAGACTTAATCGCAGATGAATTACCATTCTTTGGACTAAGTTGGGATACAGAAATCACATATGTTAACAAGAGAGTGAAAACATTTCAATGTTGAAGATTTCCACAAAAGGACGCTTTAAGCGTGGAAAATCTAGGACTAACAGAAGCCCTGATAATATATATAGTGATTGAATATGAAGTTTAATCAGATATACATAAAACCTCGTTTTATGGAGATTATTATGACATTGTATAATTGTTTAGATTGTAAAACATTAGTTAAAAGTACACTAAGGGTGACTTCGAAAAGATTACCATTTCTGCTCTGGAAAACAGACATCTCCGAGCCGCTCTTTTGCAATTATCGATAGAAATTTGGGAGCATTCTGCGAAATGGTGACTGTGGAGAAGTTGTATCTAATAATACCAGCGTATGGAATGATAATAGTTGGAATGCAAATACAATAACGTATAGAAAATCTATAAAAGTATAATGTGTCTGCTATGATAGTGAATACTTTCAGAATTTTAAAATTCACATTATAGGAAAGGTGTATTAATGAGAAAATTTATTCTCAGAGCTGTGTTAATTGTTACGATTATTTGGGGATTAGCTTTTATCTGGCAAAATATTGCGAGTAAAGGGTTCTAGGGCCTCTTTACGGTTGGTAGGTAAGGCATCGAGCAATCGCAATGTGGTATTTCTTGGTGCTGTAGCACTTCTGATTCAAGTCTATATAGTTGTCAGGATCCTAAGATTTTGGCAGAACCAATAACAAGATATAAAGTTGGATACTTGGTGGTATCTGTGGAATAGTATTATGCAAATGTATATTTCACTGTTAGGGTATCTGGATGATCAAACTGCAGTGGAAAAGCTGGATTTATTACAGTCTTATACATTTGTATAGTACCATCGATCGGAGTATTCTTAGGCTAGTAAGCAATAAATTCTTTATTATGGTGACTGATTCTTTCGGTAATTGCTTTTTATCTCTTATCGGTAAAAGAAGAACGGCTTTAGTAGCTGGGATGAATATCATCGTCCTAATCAGTGCGGTGCTGATTGGGATTCATAGTAATTAAGTTATTGACTATCTCGGCTGCTAGAGTTAATTCAATGTTCTTGCATCGTCTATAATTCAGTGTAGTTGTTGTATCTGCATTAAGCTTGGGATTAGCTGTTTCATGGCAGCAATCATGTCTTGCGTGACATATATGAGTGTCATTTGGCTGTTACTTGCGATAGTGCTTTCTAGTGGAGTAGGTTAGCACTACAAACTGTAGGATCAAAAAGATGTTCCGCCACATACAGGTGCATCGTTAAGGGCCAGTTTTAGGAGCCAGCTGTAGCCAGCGATAGGTGGGAGTGCTTATTCCTTGGGTGAGCATATGGGATCTAGAGAAGGAATAGAGTATGTCATTGTCTCTGTGCATTATTGTTCTGCACAACTACGTGACAAGTAAGAGTGAATTAAATAATTTATCAAATGAAATTTAATGGAGAGCAGCTTGAAAACCATGAATTTATAAATAGATTCCTTGCTCCTCTCTATCTTTTGCGAGGTTAAAGATAGAAAGTGTCACAGATAGTATTAGGGTTAGTGCTTTCGTGCTTTTAGTTTGCAGGGATTAGCTGGATATTTATGGGCCACAGAATTATAGTCCTAACGAGTTGAGAGTTTGGTAACTCAAACAAGGTGCTTGTGAAACTGCCAGGTAGGACAGAGTATACAGCTCTGAACTGGAAACTATAGGCTATGCTGGTCTTGATAAAGATGAAAGATATGGATGGTGGAAAGATGGTTCTGCCACTAGATAAAGCCTGTAAAGAAGAAAATCTACATATTACAGGAGATAGTTAAAATGAGAATGCTGATGCCAATTATACAAAGAGAGTAGATGGAGGATTCAAACATGCTTTAGCCATACATTAACCAAGTTACTAAAATTTGATGAGATACTAGGTTTCCAGTTAGTATTTTCAGCGTATAATTTCAAGAGTTAGATATGTGCCTTATCGTACCGCCGTTAGGTAGTTAAGGTGGTATCTATGCGACTAGTTTCCAACGTGGAGAGTGCAAGAAGATTCCAAATGGCGTTCTCATCTCACATTCCCAGAGAGACTTGCGTAATAATTTAAAACGAGGGATTTTCTGCACGTTATACAAAAAGGAAAATAGTGATAAACATCTAGTGTTGATTAATGCCTACCTTGATGCTTATGTGATAAAGGTAATTCTGGGAGCCTCAGATGAAACAACTTCTTGAATTTACTCGATTATGAGTATAAGAGTGTAATTATATATTCTTGTTAGGAGCGGATTTTAATCAGTCGTTATCTTTATGGAGCAAGATGAAATTAATGTCGTTCCAAAAGATTATGGCAGTGCTGAGATACTAGATAAAAGCGTATACCTGCAGGATTTAACTTTAGTGTATGATGAAAGTATTCCAAGTGCAGACTTAGTAATAATGCCTTATGTGCGAGTTGAGAGTGGAAGGTCTTATGGTTTTTATTATCTCGATGGATATACTGCTAGTGATAATAATGTAGAAGTACTTGGGATAGACGACAGCTAAATCAAGAGTATAGATATAGTGACTCATAATCCGGTAAAACTAAGATATAAACCCCAAATAGGAATAAAAGAAGCGCCTCGGAGATTGAAAGTCTGCAAAGAGCTGCTCTGATGGAGTTAAATTCTAAAACCCACTGGTTTTAATGTAGCTTTAGACGCTCTGCAATTCTTTTTGCAATGCAAAAAGGATTCTTCTGGCCAACTAAATCAAAGCCTGTAGTCTTTGATTTTCTAGAAAGTAAAACTATAAGTTTTATCAGCATACTATAAACAGTAAGGTGAATTTAGCTCATATTATATAAATTAAATGAATCTTTGAAACTATAAAGAGCGAATGAATATAGTTATTTCTAACAAAAGTAAATTTTATTGACACTTGTTCTTTTGATTGCGTGTGTGAGACGCTTTCTCAACTAATTGAATGTGAAAACTCGCACAAACTTATGTCGGTGGGATTAAGTTTGTTTGCGCTATGCGTTTCGGTTCTGCGTCGAAGAAAAGTTTGTCGAGTCAGACAACGATTGCTGATAAAGCAAAGCTCCGTCTCCAGAAATGTTACATGCAGTCTCAGAAGCTATCTTGAGTGATGTGCAATGCGATTGGACTTAGAGATGTTACATGATTTCGTTGAATCTAAGAACTGATTGTACTAATCCAAGAGCCGCCATAACTCCTCCACCAGGAACCCCAGGAGCAGCTACCATTGTTACTCCAAGTAATCAGATGAATTTAACTCACTACTGCAGCTGATGGGAATGCAGCACTCGTTTTGTAACCAGAATACTGCGTAGATGCACGTGAAAGTTAATGTGATTGTACTTCCTGATAAGTGAATAGTCATGCAAAATAATGGAATAGTGAAGTTTGCGAGATTTTACCTAACACCAGCCTAGTACTTCTTAGTGTTACGATAGTAGCAGCGAAAGATTGAGTACCGACTGCAGTCATGTATGCTGCAAGAGGCCTATGCGAGCTCTGAACAGGTTTCTTCCGTTGATTGTTCCAGCCATGACGCATTGAATAATGGATAATTACGTGCACAAATGGATAATTACGAATACCAGAGTCGAAAGATTTTTAAAATCTTGAATACTCTCACCAGAAGCTGTGATGTCTCATAAATACACACTGTGGGATGTAGAATGGAAGAAGTGGGACCAATTACTGTAGCAGAAGTGATTTTCAAATAGTCCGAAATCTGCAAATCCTTGCTAAGAGATCCTTCTGATTGAGTGCTGAAACCTGATTCCTAAGATGAATGAGATAATAAGAGCAGTAAGTAGCATCAAAAATCGGAGCTCATTTTAAACCTCGATGAAAAGGTATAATAATAGAAGCTAAACTGGATTTTTGAATGATTGTAATGTAGCGTTAGCTGGTATACTGGTAATACTCGCTTGAGGCTGATAGGAATGCGAATGTTCCCAAGTGCAGTAACTGTAGAAATATAAGCAACTCCTGCTGATAAAACCAAGTCACCTTTCAGCGTTGTTTTGACACTGGCGTGATACCTGCACGATAAATCGACGATAATAAGTGGAATTGTGGAATCCTAAGAATGCGCTGAAAATAGATGAGAATGTTACGAAAACTCTAATGATTGACGTTGGTGAGAGTGCTTCCTAAAACTATCACTAATGTTACAGCGATAATAAGTTTTCACTATTAACGAATTCTTATATAAACTCATCTGCTCGTCTGCTTTTCATTGTGTATTACTTTAAAAAGACATGTATACATTATACAAGAAAAGCTCTTGATTTGTGGTAAGGAAT
>BNJS01002634.1_pt1 | contig 64715 bp, 66 predicted proteins | sample 8540461 | NCBI WGS metagenome assembly BNJS01 (sample SAMD00202454, study PRJDB9452) | human saliva metagenome | isolation source: human saliva | place: Japan
CTTTAGAAAAATATTAAAAAGAAAGCTAGAACATTGTTCTAGCTTTTTTGATAACCGTGTTTAGATGAAAAAAACGAATAAATAAGGTAAAATGATGACAACGGGTTAACAGTAGTGTTTTTAATAGTAGAAATAGAAAGTTTCTTATTAGGAGGACAGTCATGAAAAAACGTACCTTACTTTGGCTAATTTTAGCACTTGTAATTTTTGGAGGAGGTGCATGGATGGCACAGGAAACAAATCTATTCGGAGGAGTATATCTTAGCCCACGAGCTAAGCAGATGGCTTATCTGAAGGAGCATGAAGAGGAGATAGCGAACTTTATAAAGTCTAGAAATCCTAAAGTCGAAAGTGTTCAATTTGATTGGGAAAGTATGGAAGTTGGTCAGGTAGGGAATGGAACTCCTCAAGGAGGAGGTTATATGCTAACATTTAAAGGGCGTATAAATAATATAAAGGAAAGTAGTTTTACTCTTGGATTTCCTTTGGATAATAACAGGGACTCCTTGCCTAACCTTGAGAGGATTTCTGAAATGCAACCGATAAGAGTTTTGAAAGGCAATGTATGGGAGATTTATGACTAACAGTAATTTAAAAAAATTTGATAACTTTTATGCGGATTTAGCTCAGTCGGCTGCTTAATTAGGAGAATAATCATGAAAAAACGTATCTTGCTTTGGCTCATTTTAGCCTTTGTAGTATTTGTAGGAGGCGCATGGATGGCACAGGAAACAAATCTATTTGGCGGAATAACTCTGAGCCCACGGGCTAAGCAGATGGCTTATTTGAAGGAGCACGAAGAAGAGATTAAGGAGTTTGTAAAATCTTTAAATCCTAAAGTCGAATCGGTTCAGATTGCTTGGGAAGAAACACGCTGGGAAGAGATAGGAAATGGTACACCACAAGGGTGGAGGGAAAGTTATTCGAGTTTTCGGTGGCTTTAACCAAATTAAAGATTCCAGTTGGAGTGTTTTAGTTTATATAAAAGATGGAAAGGCCAATGAAGAAGATTTTATTGAAGGAATCGGAAGTGGGGCTCCATTGCGTGTAGGAGGAAGAGGTTTTGACTAATAGTAATTTAAGAACCTTTGAGGATTTTTATGCAAATTTAGCACAGTCGGCTTAATTAGGAGAATAATCATGAAAAAACGTACCTTGCTTTGGTTAGTTTTAGCTCTTGTAGTATTTGGAGGAGGAGCATGGATGGCACAAGAAACAAATCTATTTGGAGGAATAACTCTGAGACCACGGGCTAAGCAGTTGGCTTATTTGAAGAAGCATGAAGAAGAGATTAAAAAGTTTGTAAAATCTCAAAATCCAAAGATTGAATCTGTTCAGATGGATTGGAATAGTTTAACTGTTGAACAGATAGGGAATGGAACTCCACAAGGTGGAGGTTATAATCTATCAGTGAAGGGGTCTTTTAATTATATAAAGGATTCTGATTTTACAGTAGATTTTCCGCTAGAAAATGAGAATGCTATTCCTTCAATAGATTTAATTGGAATGCTAAATCCACCTAGTGTATTAAAAAATGGAGGATGGGACAAATTTGAGTAACAGTAATTTAAAAACCTTTGATAATTTTTATGCGAATTGAATATTGTTCATTCCCTATTGACTTCGAATACTTGCCAAAAGTATTTTTTTACATTCATGATATAATAAACTTAGATTCCGCTATATAGGAGGAAAGAGATGAAAAAACGTACCTTGCTTTGGCTCATTTTAGCCCTTGTAGTATTTGGAGGAGGAGCATGGATGGCACAAGAAACAAATTTATTTGGAGGAGTATTTCTTAGTCCGCGAGTCAAGCAGTTGGCTTATTTAAAGGAGCATGAAGAAGAGATTAAGGATTTTGTAAAATCTCAAAATCCAAAGATAGAATCTGTTCAAATTGATTGGAGACAGACACAATGGGATAAGGTAGGAAATGGTACACCTCAAGGAGGAGGAGATATTATTGATGTTTATGGAACGTTTAATAACATTGATAATTCTGGTTGGCATGTAATGATAAGTGTAGAAGATGGAAAAATTAATTTAACCTCTATGACATTAGTTAATGGTCTAGGTATTGGAGGGAAAAAATTTGAGTAATAGTAATTTAAAAAACTTCGATAATTTTTATGCAAATTTAGTACAGTCGGCTTAATTAGGAGGATAATCATGAAAAAACGCACCTTGCTTTGGTTAGTTTTATCCTTTGTAGTATTTGGAGGAGGCGCATGGATTGCACAAGAGACAAATCTATTTGGAGGAATAACTCTGAGCCCACGAGCCAAGCAGTTGGCTTATCTGAAAGAGCACGAGGAAGAGATTGTAAAATTTATAAAGTCTAAAAATTCAAAGATTGAATCTGTTCAGATTGCTTGGGATGAAACTAAGTGGGAAAAAGTTGGAAATGGAACTCCACAAGGTGGGGGTAATGTTGTAATAGTTGGAGGAGGTTTTAATAGTATAGAGGGTTCAACTTGGCAAGTTATTTTTGAAATCGAGGATGGACGGGTTGCTTTTGATACTATGATGCAAGGCAGTCCATTGCGAGTAGGAGGAAGGATTTTTGACTAATAGTAATTTAAAAACCTTTGATAATTTTTATGCGGATTGAACACTGTTCATTCCCTATTGACTTCGAATACTTATTATAAGTATTTTTTTTTACATTCATGATATAATAGTTTTAGAATCCACGTTTAAGGAGGATAATCATGAAAAAACGTACTTTACTTTGGCTAGTTATAGCCCTTGTAGTATTTGGAGGAGGCGCATGGATGGCACAGGAAACAAATCTATTTGGAGGAATAACTCTGAGCCCACGGGCTAAGCAGTTAGCTTATCTGAAGGAGCATGAAGAGGAAATGGCGAACTTCGTTAAATCTTGGAATTCAAAAGTTGAGAGTGTTCAATTTGATTGGGATAGTATAAAGGTTGGTCAGGTAGGAAATGGAACTCCTCAAGGTGGGGGATATATGATGACAGTGGACGGGAAAATCAATAATAATAAGGATACTGAATTTACATTAGGCTTCCTACTAAAACGTAATGCAAATGAAATTCCAGAGAAGCTGGTCATTATCCAAATGCAACCTATAAGAATTTTACGAGATGGAGGTTGGTTCTTATATGACTAATAGTAACTTAAAAACCTTTGATAATTTTTATGCGGATTTAGCACAAGCCGCCTATACTTTTCGACCAAGTAATTTTCCGCCACAAAATAATTCGGGAAAATTCAGAGAATTTGATTTTTCAAATGATGGATATATGTGGGATAAAGACGGGAATATAACAGAAATCACTCCCGGAGGTAAACATCTTCCCCATAATGGTAAGGTTTACCTGCAGCCAGATTCTGATTTACATACTGTGGAAGACACGATAAAACTCCAAGTTGGTGATCCTGGAGGAGGGGTTCACCAAGAAGAGTATCCTATCAAACGCTATCAAAAAGGACTCTTAACTGATGAGAAAGCTGGTTTTAATGCCTACTATTTAACGGATACGCCAACCTTGAGTAAAGACACCAAGAAAACCTACATGGCTATCCGCGGAAGTGATGCCATCAGTTTGGAAAATTGGAACGACTGGGTTGAGAACGATGCTCAGTTTGCGCTCAATCATATTCATACGCCGCAAGCTAAGTTAGCGACGGCAGGAATGAAAGCTAAAATCGCAGAGATGCGCGAAAAAGCTCCAAATGCTACGATGGACATCACAGGTCACTCCCTAGGGACCATTGTCTCTGCGCAAGGAGTAGCGGGCCTCAGCGATGAGGAACTGGAGAAAATCGGCAAAGTGGTTCTCTTTGACGGCCCAGACACGACAAAGAGCTTAAAGAAAATGGGTCTCAGCGATGAGAAAATCAAAAAGATTAGCGAAAAAATCGAGTACTATGTCAATCCTTTTGATGTCGTGGGTATGCTCAATCGTGAGCATACCATTACCAAATTACCTGAGAATCTATAATGAACAACTATACTTATTATAAGTATTTTTTTTTACATTCATGATATAATAAGTTTAGAATCCACGTTTAAGGAGGATAATAATGAAAAAACGTACCTTACTTTGGCTAGTTTTAGCTCTTGTAGTATTTGGAGGAGGAGCATGGATGGCACAGGAAACAAATTTATTCGGAGGAATAACTCTGAGCCCACGAGCTAAGCAGTTGGCTTATTTGAAGGAGCATGAAGAAGAGATTAAGGAGTTTGTAAAATCTCAAAATACAAAAATAGAATCGGTTCAAATAAATTGGCATGAAACCAAGTGGGAAAAAGTTGGAAATGGAACCCCGCAAGGTGGAGGGGAAGTTGTTAGTATATTTGGTGAATTTAATAATTTAAAAGATTCAGACTGGAATGTTCTAATAGAAATCAAAGAAGGAAAAGTTGATTTGGAAAGCATGGGTATCAGCAATGGTATAAGATTAGGAGGTGAACTTTTTGACTAACAGCAATTTAAAAACCTTTGATAATTTTTATGCAGATTTAGCACAATCTTCATATCGTGGGAGACCTATTAGATTTCCTTATGAATCATTAAGTGAGAAAAATAAGGCGAAATTAGATTCGGGAAATTCAATCCCATTTGATTTTTCCCAAGATGTTGTTTATAAGAAAGAAATCACTCCCGGAGGTAAAAATCTTCCTCATAATGGTAAGGTCTACTTGCAACCAGATCCTGATTTACACGATGTTTATAAAATCACAACAGTTCCTGTTCCTGATACGAACGGTATGAGACAGGAACCTCACAAGACCAAACTCTACCAAAAAGGACTCTTAACTGATGAGAAAGCTGGTTTTAATGCCTACTATTTAACGGATACGCCAACCTTGAGTAAAGACACCAAGAAAACCTATATGACCATCCGTGGAAGTGATGCCATCAGTATAGAGAATTGGAACGACTGGATTGACAACGATGCTAAGTTCGCTCTCAATCATATTCATACGCCGCAAGCCAAGTTAGCGACGGCAGGAATGAAAGCTAAAATCGCAGAGATGCGCGAAAAGGCTCCAAACGCTACGATGGATATCACAGGTCACTCCCTAGGGACCATTGTCTCTGCGCAAGGAGTAGCTGGCCTCAGCGATGAGGAACTGGAGAAAATCGGCAAAGTGGTTCTCTTTGACGGCCCAGACACGACAAAGAGCTTAAAGAAAATGGGCCTCAGCGATGAGAAAATCAAAAAGATTAGCGAAAAGATCGAGTACTATGTCAATCCTTTTGATGTCGTGGGGATGCTCAATCGTGAACATACCATCACTAAATTACCTGGGGACTCCGATGAACCCCTTAAGAAACCCGTCGGTAAAGTCAATGTCCTCGTCCCCTTGCATTATACCCAGATTACTGATCCGGAAAGCTCCCATGACTTTGGTGTTTTCCAATCGGATGGAAAGGGAAATTTGTTGACCGCGTCTGAGGATTTTCACCCGGAATTGCTCAGGGCAGGTGAAAAGTTGGCTCGATTAATTGCGACAACCTTGGATGTTCTAAGAGCTCTAGGAGTTGATGAAAATGCAGCCTCAAATATTTTGAATGCCATTATGAAGGGGGAAATCGTAAATAAGGCGGCTATCGGATATGGCTTTTTTGAGAATTTTAAAACAGAGTATGGTAAAATTGTCGAAGAAGCTCGTAAAGAATCGATAAAATGGGATAGAGAAGCTATTCCTCGTTATCAGGAACAACTGAGAAATGGCAATCTGACAGGAGAAAAGAGGATTTTGGTTCGAGCTCAGTTGCTTCAGACAGCAGCCCAGTTGGCAAATTTTGACATGGAAGACAAAGTTAAATCTGTGAAAACCTTACTTTCAGATGCTAAGGAAGAGATTCAAATATTGTAAAGGAGACAAGGTCAACAGCATTTGACATGGTTGGATATTTGTCAAGCTCAGAAGTTACGAATCTGCTTTCTGGTTTTAATACAACAAGCTTTTGGGATGAAGGCGTTGCGAGTGACACGAAGACTGCAGCAACATCCTTCCTGACACAAATCGAGCAATTAGGGGAAAGCCTGGTTAAAGCTAGTGGCTCCTTTGAGACTATAGATACAGATAGAGCTGAAGATTTTAATAATCTATTAGCAGATGTAAAACAAACATGGAGGGGTAAAAATGGTAGTGCTAACTGATGAGGATACCTTAATTACAAGAGAGCAACTCGACAGAGGCTTCAAGGAAAAAATGAAGGAACAAGAACGCCAAGCAGTCAGGGCCTTGGTAACTGCAAAAGAGTTGTCAATCCTTGCTAAAGGAGCTGAGTTAGCTAAAAAATTGCAAGAAGCAGCCACAGATATGCAAGACTACGCTTCTAAGACCTATGTGAACAATATTAAGGGTGGATTTGAGGGGGAAAGCTGCAGATGCTGCCGAAACTTACTTGACCCAGACCTTGCAAACACCTACTTTACAGAGTCCGATCAAAAGCTAGGAGAAAACTGGTCATGGATAAAAAGGAACTTCAGAAATTAGAGGATGAGCATAATCGTAAATTACGAGACTTAGAGCGTTTGGAGATGGATTTGGATGATGATTTCCACAAGTTTAGTAGGGAGACGGATCATCTCCTAGAGGCGCTTTCCTATGCATGTAGAGACAGTAGTTTTGCTGAAATTCAACCTTATATCTTTGAGATAGAGAACAATTTAGACAACTATCATCAACTGTATAAGAATCGTATAGAGAATGTACTGGAAGCTCGACACCAAGAGAATAAAAACTTTTATCGAAAGTTAGAAGAAAAGGATCTATAACAAAGATACCCTATAAGAGAAGGGTAAAGTAAGTTTGTTATAGATTTTTTTATTATAGATAAAAAAAGAAGTGATTATACAATAAAAAGTAGATAATTTAATTCTTCTTATCAGTTTTTAGATGTAAGTAGAACTTTTTTTTAAAAAATATTTTTTTAGAAAAAAATGAATATTAAACTTGTAATTGAAGCAAATTATTGATATAATGAAGGAGTAAAACAATATAAAGGAGTTTCACATGGCTTTAATTCAATTAACAACAGAAGAACTACGTACCTCTGCTCAAAAGTATACTCAAGGTTCTGAAGAAGTAAGACAAGTACTTCGCACATTGAGTCAAGAACAAGATACTATTCGCGACAACTGGAAAGGTGCAGCTTTTGAGAGCTTTGACCGCCAGTTTACAGAATTGTCTCCAAAAATTGAGGAATTTGCAACTTTGCTTGACGAAATCAATGCACAGTTGAATAAAGTTGCTGAAATTGTTGAGCAAAACGACCAAGATCTTGCTTCACAAATTTAATTTGTTATAAATGGCTTAGGAGGGCGAGAGCCTTCCTATTTTTTATGGTGAATATGATTGAAAGCTAAAATGGGAAAGAATAGAATTTATAAATATGTAGGAAGTAGTCTGTTGGCATTAGGATTGCTGGCATTGATGGTTTTTTTGAATCTATCAGTTCAAAAAAATACGACTATTCATAATGAGAATAGTGCAAAAGCAAATCAACAGACCAAATTAAATGTGGCTATTGTAAATGAAGATAAGCCTGTCTATGTTGATACAAAAGAGTATAACCTAGGTGCTAGTTATGTAAAAAATATCGAGCGTGATAATTCACAAAACTGGTCTGTTGTCCCTCGTGGAGCTGCAGATTCTGGATTAGAAAGCGGGAAATACCAACTCGTTTTAACAATTCCTAGTGACTTTTCTGAAAAAATACTCGATATTAACAGCATCAATGTTGATAAGACGACCATTACTTACAAAGTCAATGCTCAAGGGAATCTACAGGTCGAAAATGACGCCAATAAACTAGCTAAGGATATCGTGGCAAATCTCAATAGTCAACTAGTGGATATGTATATGGTTAGTATTTTGAACAACCTTTATACGGCACAAAAGAATGTTCAAGCTAGCTCACAGATACAAGCGACCAATATCGGAAACTATCGTACGAACTTATATGGGACAGCTATCAACTCTAAAAATCTTTTCCCAACTCTCTATACTATGTCTAGTTCGTCAGTTGATGCCAACAAAGCGTTGAAGACGGTTTTGGAAAGTTATTCACAGGTTTTTGACCAACTGGATAGTTCGCAGACTACCTACGGTAAAAACTTTGGAACGATGCTGGACCAGCGGAAACAGGAAAATGAGAATGCGGATACCCTGAGTAAAATGATTTCACAGAGCAAGGATGAAGTGCATTCACAAGTTAAGGCCTATGAACAAGCCTTAAAGGAGTATAAAATTCTGACTTCTCAGTTGGGGACTCTTCAAGGAGCACCAGCTCCAACGTATACAGGCACTCAAGAACCGTCTTATCAGGAACTAACGGGTAGTATCAGTCAAGAGATTGCAGGTTTAGAGACCAACTTGAAGTTGGAACGCAACAAGTTTGATGAACATAAAAAGAACATTAAAACCTTTATTGAAGAGAAGTTGGCGGCTTATTATGGTGTCGCCAAGAAGAGCACTATTACTCTTGATCAATTTTTAAATAAGGCTGGGAATAAGGACCTAGACACTGTTGAAAAATCAATAGAAGCTCAGCTGAAACTTGCCATTGAAGAACTACCACAAGAGGACTTTAGCGGACATAAGTTTACTAGTTTTGGTATCACCCCTATCACCATACCAAAAGTAGATTATAATGAAGTCAAAAACATTGCGACTCCAAATGATGGCACAACTTTGACGGATCTGAACAACTTAGAAAGCCTGGCCGTTACAAGTACCAGTGCAGTTGGAAAAACTGGAACCAAGGCTAAGGTCTCTTGGACGTCTGATGCAGGATTAACCATTGATTCTGTTTTTATGATCGTAAGCAAGTTACATCTGGTCAGGAAATTGATTTGAAGACAGGTGGAACATTTAGAGTAGAATACAGTATATCTTCTGCAACTCCTCCTACTTCACCTAAACCTGCGATTACTATTTCTTTAAATGATATTCAGGCTGTCAGTGCACCGGTAGACGTGTTGAAGGTTCAACAAGCTGCTGTTTCTTATGGTCAAAAGGTTCAGAAAATCGCTTCTTCTTATGACCAAGTAAACTCTCTGCTTAGTGCCTATAAGGCTGTGAAAAATTTGCGCAATAGTGACCTGAGTGATGCCTTGAGTAATATTTGGCTTGAGGCAATCACCTCAAATCTAAAGAAATACGAAGATAGCCTCGCTGATTCTACTAGTACCAGCGTCAATCAAAAGGTGGATCAAGCTTTAGCTAATCTAGTAGATTTAAAACCAAAACTAGAGAAGAATCTGTCTGATGTCTTGAAAAACAATGATGAGTTATCTAAAAAAATCAATGCTCAGTATGATTCATATACGCAATTACGAGGAAAACTAGATGATCTGGTGACGAAACAAGCAGCGAATGAAAGAGATTCTAAGAATACGGACTCGGCCTTGTCAGCTTTAAGTAGTGAGTATGCGGCTCTTTTGACGAAGACCTCTGAGGTGAAGGCTTCTTCTCAAAGCAATATCAAGGCAGCTGAATCTGTTAATGAAGTTTTGAGCAATTTTAACCGCGAATTGTCAAATGCTCAAAGTAGCACAGAAAAGTTATCACAGAACGCAGAATCTTTGATGACACAGTTTAATGAAGAATTGACTAATAATGGAAACTTTGTAGAATCCTTCGTGAAGGTTTTGAATAATGCCTATGAAAATGGGGTACCAAACGAAGTATTGCTCAACTTCTTATCCAACCCTGTTGCTCAAAATTCTACTTCAGTAAAAGCGACTGTCAATGTTTACCGTCCGTTTACATGGATTTTACTATTGGAGATTATTAGTCTCTTTACAGCCTACCTGTTTGCAACTCAAAATGTTATTCGCAAAGTCAAAGATAAGTTCAAACTAGATAAGCTACATGATACGGATATTATGACAGTTGGGCTACTCTCTATTTTGGCTGTAGTAGTTGGTCTAGTAGTTGGTATTGTATCGAGTGCACAGCTTCATGTTGGCCGTGAATACCAACCGTCATGGGTCTTGCTGATTGTTTTGGCTGCGTTAGTACTGATTCAAGGACAGTATTTATTGCTCAAACATTTCCGAGTAATTGGAATGGGCCTTGCCTTCTTTATGATGATTAGCTTTGTCTATCTATCGAATGCAATTGGGACGACAGCTAGTCTAACAGGTTTCCCAGCCTTTATCAAAAATCTCAATGCTTTATCAATATTAGAAGCTTTACTCTCAGGATATTTTGATGGGCAACCAGCAAACATTTTAGCATTTGTTGCAATGACGATTGTCGTAGCTGGATTACTTGTTATGAATATTTTTATCAAAGAAAGAAGCTTTTGGCCTCAAGTATTTCAAACTGAGAAAGAATAGGAAATGAAAAAAATAATTCTTTTACTTCTTACCTTAGTAGCATGTGCAGCAGTCTCAATGGCTGCTGCAGATGATTTGAAAGATAATAGTCTCCAGATTGATGACTCCCGACTTGAGAAAAAAGAGGGATTAAAATTTGGATTACAATCTGAACAAATCAAGGAGCTTTTTAACGAAGCGACTCAAAAGAAGTTGCAAGACATGCAGCAGCATCAAGAGGAACAGTTGATCACAGAAAGGGGCCAACTGTTTTCTGCTATACAGGAGCCAGTTAAAAAAACTTCCGAAGAGCAGTTGTTTCAACCAAATTCAAAAAAAATAGCTAAATTTCAAACAAATATAGGTCAGGTAGAAAAAAGTGGATTAAGTGACTTTCTTCCAGAGATATTCTATATAGCATTAATTTTCTTGCTTTTTGGAGCAACCGCTGTGATGAGTTATCGCGTGATGGTAGAGGGGATGGATTAAACTTTTAGTAAATCTATCAAGACAACTTGTGAGGAAAAAGATAAATCAGATACAGGAGGCATGTAAGAAGTGGAGCAACATATCAATATTACCCTACGCCTGAAAGAAAGAGATGTGGATATTCGTATTCCACGTCGGATTGAAGTGCGTCGATTAATCCGAGAAGTGGATGCCATTTTTAATCCGGATAAGAAGCGAAAAAAATATCAACTAAGAATTGTCAATAAAGGTTTGTTGATTGATGAAGGGAAACAACTGTCTGATTATCCCATGACGACAGGAGATTTAGTAGAGATAGAGGAGATATAGGTGACTGAGGAAAAATTTGTATTTGGTGAACAGCCATTTATCTATGAAAAAAATGAAACAACTTGGCAATTGAGCCTTAAGCGCTCAGATGTAGCGAGTCAAGATTTACGTGAACTGTTACTGTTGGATTTGCATCATCCATTCTTTTTGGAGCAATCGATGGTTTCTGATGAGGATAGTGTAACCTTCTCCTATCAAGTTGAAGCTCATGGACTGACTTATGAAGAAATAAAGAGTCGTACCATTTCGGAGAGGATTCGTTTGGCGCTAAACGTTTTTCGTTTAGAGGGAGCCTTGGAGTTGCCAGTGACCTTCCTTTTGCATCCAGTAAATCTCTTTATTACCAAGGATGCTCAGGCTAAGATTGCTTATCGTGGAATTCCTGATCTGATGGTTCCTCAATCAATATCCTCAGAAGATTTTTTACGTCAGGCTAAGTGTTTTACTGTAACTCTATTTAGGGATTTGGACTTTATGGACCTTTACAATGGTTCCTTAGAATTAGAGACCTTGCCAGACTTTTTAAATGACCTGTGTCAGGCAGATGATATTGCAACAGCAGTTGCTATTTTGGAACGGTATTATGTAGAGAAATCTGCGAAAGAACAGGCGGATTTGGTCTTGGTTCCAAGTAGACGGCATCGTGTATTTAAGCTTGCGACGATTTGGTTGACAGCGAGTGTTGTTTTGTTAATCGTTCCACTCATCTATCTGATTTTCGTGCAGAATCCTTTCAAAGAAAAGATGTTGCAGGCGGATACAGCCTTTATTAAAGTAGATTATAGTGGTGTTATTACAGAATTAGAGGGAATTGCTCCTGCTAGCTTGCCTAATACGCAGAAGTATGAGTTGGCCTATTCTTATATTCAGGGATTGGAATTTTCTTCTGAACAAAAGAAGGTCATCCTGAATAATGTGACCCTCAAGTCCGATGAGCTTTATTTGACTTATTGGATTCAAGTTGGGCGCAATCGCTTTGAAGAGGCGCTTGATATTGCCAAGCGGATTAATGACAGTGACTTGATTCTCTATGCTTTGACTCAGGAAATCAAGCAGGTTCGGGAAGATGGCAAGTTGTCAGGGAAAGATCGTGAAAGTAAACTGAATACTTTGGAGAGTGAATATAAAAAATACTGGGATAGCCGAAGTGAGCTATTAACAAGTGATTCTAGCTCTAATGCATCTACTAGTCCTAGTTCACAAGACAAGGCTTCTGAAAGCAAACCTTCATCTGAGAAGAAATCTAGCCCTAGCAGCTCCTCTAGCAATTAAAGTAGACCAAGGAGAGAAATTATGAAAAACAAATCATTTTCTACAGCCAAGGTCTGCGTTATGAAGTAGAACTGAGTGCAGATAAGACGGTCTTGGTTGGGGCTACTGAAAAAGCTCAAGTCTACCTCCCTCAGCAGGAGAGACCGATTCAGCTAAAGATTGACGGTGACGAGGTCTTTTATCAGTATGAGGACGAAGCGGGATTATTGAAAGGTGGTCTACGTTTGGGTAAGGTTGTCTTTTATCTCCGAGAAGGGGAGCCAAGGGTTTATGATCTTTTGGATTTATCCGAGTTTCAGATCGGTTCTCAAAGAGGTGCGTTAATCACACTAGATGAAGATGTTGAACTCTTACTCCAAAAATCTCAGAATCAATGGATGCTAACTCGACTAAAAGGCTCATTTTATCGAAACAACCATCTGGAACAAATGGACCAGCAATTGATTGGTTTTGGAGATGAGTTGAGTCTAGGGGCGGTGACAATAAAGCTCTATCCAGATGAAGTATGGATTCAGGGGCCTGCCCAAGTCGGGAAACAACTGACTCTGAGAGAACCATCTCGATATGGCTTTTATGAAGATTATCCAGATTATCATCGTTCTCCACGAATCATCTATCGTGGCAGCGAGGATAAAATCTTGATCAATCCCCCTGGACAGGAGCCGGTAAAGCCGAGTGATGAACTGTTAAAGCTAATCATTCCTCCTCTTATGATGGTCGGGGTAACCGTCTTGATCACCTTGATTCAACCTCGAGGGATTTATATTCTTGCGACAGTAGGGATGTCCATCACCACAATGATTTTTTCTATCCGTGGTTTTATCAAAAATCGTAAAAAGTACAAGGCTGATAAGAAGGAACGGATCGATCTCTATCGTCTGTACCTGAAAGATAAGGTCAAGGAATTGACTCGTCTGGAACGGGAACAAAAAGAAGGGATGCACTATCATTTTCCAACTATTTTAGAGTTGACGGACTTGGTTGAGAGTTATAATCACCGGATTTATGAAAAAACTCCCTTGCATTTTGACTTCTTATACTATCGTTTGGGACTCGGGAAAATGCCGACTAGCTATGACTTGAAATATGGTCAACAGGAGCGCAGCGGTAAGAAGGATGCTTTGGAAGAAGAGGGATACGCTCTCTATAGTCGTCACAAAAAAATTCCAGATATGCCGATTCCGGCAAACCTTAGCCATGGACCGGTGGGTTATATTGGACCTAGAAATCTCGTCCTAGAACAACTGCAGCTTTTGGTGATGCAGTTAGCTACCTTTCATTCTTATCATGATGTGCAGTTTATTACGATCTTGCCGGAAGAGGAAAAAGAACAATGGTCTTGGATGCGTTGGCTACCTCATGCCAAACTGCAAGAGCTGAATGTCCGCGGGTTTGTCTACAATCAACGGACACGAGACCAAGTTTTAAACAGTTTGAACCAAATCTTGAAACTACGTCGTAGCCAAAAGGAAGAAGCATCCCACAAGGAGAGCACTCTCTTCCATCCTCATTACGTGGTTTTAGTGACAGATGAAAAGTTGATTTTGGACCATGTTATCATGGAATTCTTTACCGAAGATCCAACGGAATTAGGCTGTTCTCTCATCTTTGTAGAGGATGTTATGAGTTCCTTGTCTGAGAATATCCAGACAGTCATCAACATCAAGGACCGTAATACGGGCCAACTGGTCATGGAAGAGGGAGTTTTGAAGGAAACGGACTTCCGTTTGGATCATTTCCCAGCCGATTATGATAAGGAGCGGATTGCTCGTACCTTGGCACCGCTCAATCACCTCCAAAACCTTAAGAGTTCGATCCCAGATTCCGTGACCTTTATGGAAATGTATGGGGCGGAGACCTTTGAGGACTTGCAGGTATCGAGCCGTTGGAAAAAGAATGCACCCTACAAGAGTTTGGCTGTTCCGATTGGGTTACGCGGCAAGGATGACATTGTTCAGCTCAACCTCCATGAAAAAGCTCATGGACCTCATGGTTTGATCGCAGGGACGACGGGATCAGGGAAGTCAGAAACCATCCAATCCTATATCCTGTCTCTTGCCGTCAACTTCCACCCTCATGATGTGGCCTTCTTGTTGATCGATTACAAGGGTGGAGGAATGGCCAATCTCTTTAAAAACCTGCCCCACCTCTTGGGGACTATTACCAACTTGGATGGTGCCCAATCCATGCGGGCCTTGGCTTCGATCAATGCGGAGATCCATCGTCGTGAACGACTCTTTGGAGAGTTCGAAGTCAACCATATCAATCAATACCAGAAGAAATTTAAAAACGGAGAAGCGACAGAACCTCTCCCTCATCTCTTCCTCATCTCAGATGAGTTCGCAGAGCTCAAGGTCAACCAGCCTGACTTTATCAAGGAGCTAGTATCTATCGCTCGGGTCGGGCGTTCCCTCGGTGTCCACTTGATCCTAGCTACTCAAAAGCCATCAGGTGTGGTGGATGACCAGATCTGGTCCAACTCACGCTTTAAGATTGCCCTCAAGGTGGCGGATCGTTCGGACTCCAATGAAATGCTTCATACACCGGATGCGGCTGAGATCACTCAGACGGGACGTGCCTATCTGCAAGTCGGAAACAATGAAGTCTATGAGCTCTTCCAGTCAGCCTGGTCAGGCGCGGATTACCAGCCGGACAAGGACGATATGGGGATCGAGGACCATACCATCTACCTGATCAATGACTTGGGCCAATATGAGATCTTGAATGAGGACCTATCAGGTTTAGAAGATGTGGATGAGATCAAGGAAGTTCCAACAGAGTTGGATGCGATTGTGCAAAATATCAAACTTCTGAGTGAAGAGCAGAATATCCCGCCAGTACCACAGCCATGGTTGCCTCCGCTCAAGGAGCGCATCGCGTTAGAGGAACTGGAAGAAGTGCAACCAGCAGTAGCCTGGGCTCAAGAGAAACCACTCTCTGTCCTACTCGGAATGGCAGATATCCCACAGGCTCAGAAGCAGGAAGCAGTCTCTATCAATCTCTCCAAGGATGGTCATATCCTCCTCTACGGAAGTCCGGGTACAGGAAAGACGACCTTCTTGCAAACCGCAGCCATGGACTTGGCGAGAAAGTTCAGTCCCAAGGACCTTACCATGTACTTGATGGACTTTGGTACCAATGGCTTAGCTCCATTGTCCAAGCTTCCACAGGTGGCGGATACCATGCTTCTGGACCAAACGGAGAAGATTTCTAAGTTTGTGCGAATCATGGAGAAAGAACTCAACCGCCGTAAGAAACTGCTTGCGGACTATGGAGTTGGGACCTTGGAACTCTACCGTCAGGCTAGTGGTCAGGAAGAACCAGCTATTGTTATCCTCTTAGATAGCTATGAAGCCTTCAAGGAAGAAGCCTATGAGGCGGAACTCTTCAAGCTCTTGGTACGTATCTCTCGTGAAGGTCTCAGCATCGGGGTTCACCTCTTGGTGACAGCCGGTCGTCAGACCAACCTTCGTGCTCAACTCTACTCAAACTTCAAGCACCAGTTGAGCCTGCCACAGAATGAGGCAGGTGAAGTGCGGGCCATCGTGGGCTCTACACCACTCGCTATGACTATGGAAGACATCAAGGGACGGGCTCTCATGAAGCGTGAAGAGGTGGATGTCATCCAGCTGGCACTCCCAGTTTATGGAGCCAATGACACCCAAGTCCTCAATAACCTACGTCAGGAAGTGGCTTCCCCTCCAAGAAGCTTGGACAGGACAACGTCCAAGTGCCATCCCGATGGTGCCAGAGGAGTTGACTGTGGAAGAATTTTTGAATTTGCCTAGTGTACAAGAAGCTATTGAGAATGATCAGATTCCTATCGGTTTGGAGCTAGAAATGGTTGGAAGTGTCAATATCTCTCTTAGCAAATTTAAACACATGGCTTATGTATCAAATGCAGAAGATGCTTTTGATAATATAACTCATCATTTATTAAAAACTATTCTTAGAATACCTAACGTTCATATGATGTTAATTGATGCTTTCCAAGAATATGAAGCATATAGTGAGCAGGTGAAAACTTATGTTGGAAGTAAAAAGGAACTATCGGACATAGTAAATCAGCTAATCTATGAAATAGAGCGTCGTCTTGAAAAAGGAATCTCATCTGAGTGGATTGTTTTTATACCAAATATGAGAGCACTTGTATCCGAAAGCGATTTAAATGTTCAACAGCTTCAATTTATGTTTGAGAATGGGTATCGAGTAGGGATGAGATTTATTATTGGTACAGATTATACTTATATTGGAACAAGCGTTGACTCAATTCCAAGATACCTCAAAACAAATGTCCAATGGGTTATCTTTGGTATGCGCCTAATGGATCAAACCTTCTTAGATAAAGGAATGTATAGCAGAGATGTGGCTCCAGACCTCGATCAGGTTTATTTACATTCTCGGAAAGAAGTCATCAAACTCAAAATTAGTAAGAATAAGTAACAATATTATTTGATATTTAAGATTCAACCCTGTCTCTTGACAATTTGATAGTAGAAAGGATAATTGAAAAGGTTATTGAACATGGGACAAATAAAAAGTGAAAAAGGCAAGGCAAGCACTATTGCAACTGGAATTGTATCAGCAAGCAATGGCATTACAACTGCTGGTACAGTTACGAGAGATAAGACAAGCTATTATACCGCTAATACGGTAGGAAGAAGATTGATCATAAATGAGGCATCTATTGCTGAAAATGTTCAATCGAAAATAAGTGAATTTGTAAAACTAATTCATAGTTTCGCAAATGAATTCGAAGTAGTAGACGAGAAGATAAGTACATTGTGGCAAAATAATTTGCCGTTGGATCAAAATAAGGGGACAACTGGTCTACCTTCTCTGTATTCAAATCCGTCATTTGTTCCTCAAAATAATTTGTTTAAGGAGTGAGGATGGAAAAAACTAGAAAATTAGAAGATATTCAATGTGGTGTTCAACAGATTCAAACGAAATTATCAAAACTAGAAGAAGAAAGAAATCAGTTTCTTTCCGTTGCGACGGAGATTATAGATCTCTGTCAAACGAACTTCATCCCATATAGAGAATTAGGATATTATCCGTTATCAGTTAAAGATGAGATGGATCGTCTTGAAGATATAGAGATGTTAAAAAGGAATGAACAGCTACTTGATGATTTTATCACCGAGAGGAAAGAAGAACTAAAAAAGGCGGTGACCATGCTAGAGGACGAAAAAGAGGAACTTCTTTTTCAACAACGCCGTCTTGAATCACAAAAGGAGGGGAAAAATGGGGATTAAAGTAGACATAGGCTCAGCAGATTCGCAGGGCAGTACAGCGAATAGTGTATTAAGCAGCCGTGTGAATTATTATAACGATGTCATTACTGCCTTTAATAAATTGATTTCAGAGGAAGAATTGAAAGGGAAAGCCTATGATAGTGCTAAGTCCTATGCGGAAAATATAATGGTTCCTCTAGTGAGAGGAGTTATCCTCTTTTCAGAGAGTCTAGGAGGAAAAGCCAGTGAACTACCGACTCTTTACCGCTCAAAAGTCGGTGGAGAAAGTCTAGATGAGGAGGTACTTCAAAAGCAAATTGAAGCGAAGAATACAACCATTTCGACTCAAGAAGCTATTTTAAATAGTTTATCTAATCTAAAGGACATCGATCCTACTTATAAAAGTAATGTTCAAGGAATTATCTCAAATGCAACGAGTAAGAGAGATGAGTTACAAAGGAAATTAGAAAAATTGCAGTCGTTTGCGAGCTCGACTAGTGGTCAGTTTTCGGATTCAGAAAGCCTACAGAGCTTAGTTTTTCAAGGTTTCGAACAAGTCACAGGTGACTTTGGAAAGTTTGATGGGACATTTAAAGTAGAGGGACAAGCTCCTTGGGCTAATAATATTAATAATGAGTGGACGAAGCGTTCTGAGGTGATCCAAAATTACCAAAATGTTGTAGATAAAATTAAAAATAAAACAGAATTAGATGAGAATGATATAAAGGCAATTGCAGAGTATGAAAAACGTTATCCTGGGAAAGAGTTGCCAGGGAATGTTAAAGATGCTGTACAAAAATATGTCGAGAGTAAAGTTAGTATAAATGTTGATCTAAGTGGGCTAGAGGAGTTTCTTGAAATTATCCGAGATACGTCACTGGAAGAAATTGCTAAAGAAACAATTGATAAGTTAAGTTCAAAGAATCCTGAGTTATTAAAATACTTTAAGCAATTCACGGTTTCAGAAATTAGTATTCCCATATCAGGAACCAACTCATCTCTTGGAATTTCAGGGATCAGTTCGATATTTATGGGAATGGATTTTTTGAACAACCTACAAAATGAGAATGCCGGACGTGCCTTTACACATACGGTTGCTACTACTGCAATCGCTACATTAGCAGCAGATGCAGCTGCAACAACACTTGCGGCGGCATATTTTGCAACTGGTTCAGAGGCTATTTTAAGTGTAGCGGCATATGCAGCTACAGGTCCGATTGGCTGGGCTATTGGTGCTGGGATTGCTGCAGCAACACTTGCTACTTTGGCATATAATTATAATTTTCTAGGAATCAAAGATATAGCAAATGAGATGGGGGACAATCTTAATAAAAGCATATCAGATGTCGGCAAAGCCTTTGATTCAGGTATTAAATCAATTCAGAAAGTGTTTGGGTGGTAATTTTGGAAATTAATTATAGAGAAACGAAGTATTTTTGTCATCAACTTGTAGAACTAAATGGGAAAAAATATATATTAGATGCAAGTTCAATGACTCCTAAGTTTTACTATTGGGGTGTTCCAACGGACGAATTAACGGTTGAGATGACAGAACTTAACAGAGAGGATATCAATTTTAGTACCCCGATTAATAAGTTTAAAGCTTCATATGTGGCAATCATGGTTCAACCGCTTGTATGGATTGTTTATTCTTTATTGAAAACTTTTTTTAAAGAGTACAATATTAGCCAACAGATAATTTTAAAATTAGTAGTATTTTGCGCATCTATACTATTCTCCTACTTGATTTTTTATTTTAAAAGAGAGAAAGAACGTAAAAATGTTAAAGCTCTATTGCCTTCTTCTAGTAGAAGATATGAGATGATTTTTAAACCAGTATCTGCAAGAAAGCAAGTTTTTGATGCCTATATTTTTAATGTTCCCATAATAGTTTGTTTAGTTCTTTATTTGTCCATTAATGATGGAGGAGAAGGTATTGTTCTCGTTATCAATAGCATTATCTCATTTTTCCTTCTATCATTTTTATTTGGAAAGGTTCCCATTCTTTCCGCTTATAAGATTAGAAACGTCACATTTGAAGGAATTAGAGAAATCAAATAAGGCCTTTGATTCCGGTATTCAATCAATTCAGAAAGCATTTGGGTGGTAAATGTGGAATTAAAATTTAAAGAAACAAATAAAACTTTTCATAAAATTGTAGAATTTAAAGGTGAAAAATATCTTTTGGATATTACTAGCATTAGTCCTAAAACTTATTTCTGGGGTTATCTTCCTCGTGAAATCACAGCTAAATGCTTAAAGTTAGATAAAAGAGATACGAGTTTTGAGAGCTTAGCTCCAACTATGAGCAAATCTCTTGGTATTGGAATAGGTGTAGCAATAGGTGGAGCTTGTTATGGGATTGTTACGAATGCTTTTAAGAGTTATGACATTAGCCATAATATTTCTTTTAAATTAGGTTTATTTGTCCTCTTTATTGCCCTGGCTTATCTTACTTTCAGGTTCATTGCTCTTGTTGTTCGTCATAATCTTCAACAAAAGCTTTCAAGTCAAGAAACGAAGTATCAAATAGTTTTCAAATTAGCAAGACCACAACGTCAGTTAAAACTGTATAAACTTCTGCCTATTCTTTTCGTTATGGTTATAGGATGTTTGGGGTTTTATATATTTACTGATAATGGGACAGAGGCATCTATCATTATCATTAACAGTATTTTATTTTTGGGTTTCTTTACAGTTATCTTAGGTATGTTACCACTCCGAGAAAGTTACGAAAAGCAAGAGATTATTTTTGATAGAATAGAGAAGTTATAATTTATAATAACTTTTTGAGAATTAAAACTATAGCAAATGAGATGGGGGACAATCTGGATAAGAGTATTAAGGAAATAGGAAGCACCATTGATTCAGGTATCAAAGAAGTTGGAAGTAAAATTGATGCAGGTATCAAGGAAGTCTGAAATAGTATTGATTCTGGTATTAAATCAATTCAGAAAGTGCTTGGGTGGTAGGAGTAAAAGATGGAGATAAATTTTAGAAATTCTAACATTGGTTGCTATCAAATAGTTGAAATAGATGGGCATTCTCAGAAATATATTATGGATACTAGCACTCTGACACCTAAGAGATACTGTTGGGGTTCATTACCCAAAAATATCACTGTTGATATGACGGAACTGGATAAGAAAAATGCTAGTTTTGAAACAAAATCAAAGACACTATTGGGAACAAGCACTATAGCTATAATGGTCCAACCGTTTGTAAAAATTGGATACGATGTGTTAAGAAATTTATTTGTAAATTATGAGATAAGTCAACAAATATTCTTAAAGATAGTTTTATATTTTATTTCTATGTTGATTTCTTATTTTGTTATTTGGAATTCTCTACGAAAAGCTCATAAAATTGCAGCTGAACGGTTGCCTAAGGAAAGTAAGAAAGTTAGATTGACACTTCGAACGACTAAAAGAAGAGAGTTAACAGGGTATATATTTCTTTTCCTAAACTTAGCATGCTTACTTTTTCTTTTTTTAATGTTAAACAATGGTGAAGAGGGAGCAATTTTAGTAATTAATGGTATAATTTCATTAGCCTTATACTTGAGCGTTTGGACAATGCCCCCAATAAGCTTTTTCTTATAGAAATAAATTTTTTTGACATTTGAAAAAAATTGAAGAATTGTAATAATGATAAAGCAGTCTCTATACTAAGCTTTCGATGGATTTGATATTGATTTACAAAAATATTGAATTAGCGTTATTGTTTTTGGAGAAAAATTTTGGAATTAAAATTTAAATATTCGAATATAGCAGTTTTTAGAATCGTTGAGTTTAAGAATAAAAGTTATATCTTAGATCCTACCACTATAAAAGGCAAATCCTATTTCTTCGGTTCGCTTCCCAAAGAGGTTACTGCTGAAATGGTTGAGTTATCTCCATCTAATGATAGTTTTAGAATAAAATCGAAGACACCAATAGGCGCATCTACTGCTCTAGTTATCATGATTCAGCCACTTGTGGGCTTCTCTCATACACTGATGAAAGATGCCTTTATTAGCTGGGGAATCAATCAGCAAATTTTAATGAAAGTAGTGTTATTTGCTTTCTCTGTATTTTTGTCTTATCTTATGGCTGTCTTTTATGAAAAAAGTGCGGTAAGAAAGTTTGAATCAAGAGTTCCCCAAAACAGCAAACGCTGTCGACTTGTTTTTGAACCAAAAGGGAAACGAATGATTGATTGGTGGTATATTACTCTTGGAATTAATACGGTTTGTTTAGCATTTTTTATAGGACTTGACAGTGGTTATGAAAGTGCTATATTGGTTATAAATGGCATAATTTCGTGGTGGTTTTTTGTAATACTGAGAATGCCACAAATCCCAGAGTATTATAAGACACTAACATTAACTGAAATTGAAGAGCTATAAATACAGAATGCTGAGAAGTTAGAAAAAACTTTGATTCAGGTATTAAATCCATTCAGAAAGTGTTTGGGTGGTAAATGATTCATTTGAAGTTTAAAAATGCTAATACGATGGCGTATAGCATTGTAGAAATAAAGAAATTATAAATTGAAAGGAAAACAAGAAAATGTCTATTTTGCCAATTGGAACAATTGTTTATTTAAAAGAGGGGAGTCAAAAGCTAATGATTCTCAATCGTGGGGTTACCATTGAACAGAATGGTGAAAGTGTTTTGTTTGACTATTCTGCAGCTTTTTATCCGATGGGACTAAACCCAGAACAGTTGTTTTACTTCAATCGTGATGATGTAGATAAAGTGGTTTATAAAGGCTATAGTGATGAAGAAGAAGAACGGTTCGCCGAAATTTATCAACGTTGGCTTGATGAAAATGCAACAACAATTAAAAAGGGTGTAACAAAATAATGCACATCTGTAAAAATTATTGAAAAATATCACAAATCTTTAAATAAAAATCAAAAACGAGGAGCTGCTTTATTATTAAAGCAACTTCTCGTTTTTTAGTCATTTTCCGCTGGTAAGCTAAATTGATTCAAATTCATAGTGTAAGAATATAGCCTTGTTACTATGGGAAGGGGCTGTTTTGATATTGTGGTATAATAGAACAAAAACATTTTCCTTCTAGTACCTTGAAAATTCTATATTTTTCTCTTGTTTATCCGCTCTGCTATTTACAAAAAATATACCCTGTCCCTCAGTGTCCACTTGATCCTAGCCACGCAGAAGCCATCTGGTGTGGTGGATGACCAGATCTGGTCCAACTCACGCTTTAAGATTGCCCTTAAGGTGGCGGATCGTTCGGACTCCAATGAAATGCTTCACACACCGGATGCGGCTGAGATCACCCAGACGGGACGTGCTATGGAAGCAGCAAAGTTAATGAAAATCACTTCACACGAACTCCTAGAAATGGGTATCGTTAACAAGGTAATCTCAGAAACAGATTTCTCCAGTAAAGAACTGCAAGCTCGTGTTAAAAATGAATTGCGTGCAGGGCTTGACCGCTTGCAAGGCTTAGCCTTGGAACAGCTACTCGAAGAACGTTACCAACGTTTTAGAAAGTATTAAGAATGACTAAATGAGACTAGAAAGGTCTCATTTTTTCTAGAAAACATACATTTCAGGACGAAAAATTGACAGTTGAGGAGATGGATGGCACACTGGTCAAAAATGATTTATACTAGATATAGAAGCTTGTAATGTTTGAATGATTTTCAAATTTGAAAAAAATTAAGAATCTAAATCACGAGTATAAGTTATATAGCGGAACAAGAAGTTAAGAAAGTTTGTAAAAATGAAAAAACTAGGGCATTTGGGAGTCTTTATCTTACTGGTATTTTTATCGGTTTATCTACCAGAGTTAGGGATTATGTATCTGACTAAGTTTTTAGGATGGGGGGTAGATGGCTATTCTATCTTTTCAACAGTTGAAGTAATAGCTCTTTTGCTACTATTTATCTACTGGCTCAAAAAGAAAGAGATGCTCTATATTTTTGAAAAAAAGAGTTCAAAGAAGTCAAGATTCTTTTACCTTGTATTTGGTCTAGTGGCTACTTATTTTAATCGTCAATTGGTGGATGCTTTTCAGTTACAGTTTCATCACCAAATTGATAACAAGTATATCTTTCAAGATCTTCTTTCGATTCTATACTCCAATGGGCAACCAACTTTTCTATCAACTGTTCTCAGTTTTAGTTTAACAGTAGTCGTCGGACCTATATTGGAGGAACTGATTCATAGAGGATATTTTATGAATACCTTTTTCCCCCAGTCCAAGTACTATCTGGATGTTATCCTATCTGCTCTTATCTTTGGACTTAGTCATTTAATCCTAACTCACCGAGATCCTATCAGTTTGATTATTTATAGCTTTGTTGGTCTCTTCTTTGCTCTAGTATATCGTTGGACAAAGAACTTAAAAATCACCATCCTGTGCCATAGTTTTTTCAACTTTCTCATTTATGCAAAACCCATATGGATTTTTGTTTATAATTATGTCTATTACCACTTTTTAAGATAGTGGAGGCAAAGAAAAAAGTGTTTGATATCTGTCAAACACTTTTTTCTGTTTACTGTTCTTCTGTTACAAACTGGCTGAGCAGTCCATTGATAAAACGGGCAGATTTTTGATCTGAGAAGTCCTTTGCAAGCTCGATAGCTTCATTAACAGCAACTAGCTGAGGGGTGTCAAATGAAGTGATTTCAAAGACTCCCAAGCGAAGGAGGTTTCTCTCCACAAGTGTTAAACGTTCAATAGTCCAACCTGCTTTTAAATGCTGGGTGATTTGTTTGTCAAGTTCTTCCTTTTTAGCTTGAACACCAGAAACGAGCTCTGTCAAAAAGGCTGGAAGTTGCACATCAGTATCTTCACGATCGTGTGTATAGGCGAAACGACAAGCAGTCTCGGTGTCTGTACCGAACTCAAGACTCATGAGAGCTTGAAAGGCGCACTTGCGAAGCTCACGTCTAGATTCTAATAGTGGACTAGTCATTGAGGAAGTCCTCATCAAACAAGTCTTTCAAGTCAGGTTTTGGTGTTTTATCTGGGACGATACCTGTAACATGGATATTAACAACATCCAATTCCACATCAGCCATATTGTAAACAGCATCTTTGACAGCTTTTTGAATAGCCATAGCGACTTTTGGTACCTTTACCCCATACTCAAGATAAAGGTAGATGTCCACTGTTAGTTTCTCATCAACATTTCGTAGATAAACACCGCGACCAAGAGAAAGTTTTGAAAGGGTGTCAGATACTGATTTGTTTGAAAAAGAGTGAACACCCTCTACTTTTGCTGTAGCAATAGCAATGATTTTTTCAAGTACACGTGGGGCGATAACGATTTCGCCAAGTTGTTCTTCAATTCCCATAGAATGACCTCTTTCTAGAGATTAGGCACGAGAAACGTAAGTTCCTTCAGCAGTGTTGATGACGAGTTTTTGTCCTGCTTCGATGAAGTCTGGAACGTTTACGACAAGTCCAGTTTCCATCGTTGCTGGCTTACCAGAACCTGTAACAGTAGCACCTTTGATAGATGGTTGAGTTTCTGCAACTGTCAATTCAACAGTAGTAGGAACTGTGACACCAATCACTTCAGTTCCGTAGAATTGGATTTCACTTCTGAGTTTTCAAGGATGTAAAGCAATTCGTTTTCAACGTTGACTACAGGGATTTCGTATTGGTCGTAAGTTTCTGTATTCATGAAGTAAGCTGTGTCATCCATTTTGTACAAGTATTGAGCTGGGACAGTCTCGATGATGGCTTGTTCAAATTTTTCCTCTGGACGGTAGCTTGTGTCAAATGTAGAACCAGTACGGACATCACGCAATTTCATACGCATGATGGTGTTTCCTTTACCTGGTTTGTGGTGGCTAGCTTCCAAAACGCGGATCAATTTTCCGTCAGCTGTTTCAAAGGTCATACCAGCTTTTAATTTACTTGCTTCAATCATGTTTTTACCTCTTTAATAAAATAATTTACTCTTTATTGTACCATAAAAGACGACATTACTCAAATATCAGAATGAGCTTGATTAATTGACTGGTACGATATTTCCATCTTCGTCCTTGGTGACGAGAACGTATTTTCCATCGACTTCGATATAAAAATTCTTGCTAGTAGTTTGCCCAGTGTTTTGAGCCGGTGTTTGATTTTGGACTTGTTGGCTTAGTTGACCACCTAGAGTTTGGCCAAGATTCATTCCCATAAACATGTTCATCCCATTGCCATTCCCTTCATTACTAGCTGCAGCAATGAGGGCTTCGTTACGCGCACGGCGTTCTTCAATCTCAATCGTGTTGTACTTCATAGCAACGAGCTCACTGTCAAGTTTGCGGACAATGGCAAGACTTTCTTGGTCGTAGCTGAGGTCTTCAAGCAAGATATTGGTTGCTTCAATCCCGTAGAGACCTGTCCAAACCTTGTTGACCTCTTGTTTAGCGAGTTCGTTAAAGGTATCTTGATTGGCATTTAGGCTATAGATATCAACCTTGTTTTCGTTGGTGTATTTGGCAATGGCAATCGCGATTTTTGGTGCGATATTTTGGCGGAGCGTTCCTTGAGCCACATCCTGGAGAGTATATGGTTGGCTATCTGTAATTTGGCGACTAACAGAGCTTACGTAGAAGAGAACGGGATCAGCTATTTTTACATCAAACAAGCCATAGAAACGGATGTTGAGCAGTTGTTGGTAACGTTCGCTGAAATATTCGACTGCATTTTGTGTGCCAAACTTATTACCCGCAATAGGTTGCATGCGGATAAAGATAATTTCCTGTTGGGTGATAACTTGTCCACCAAAAGAGAAACGGTTTTTAAAGTTTTCCCAAGTACCTTTTAAACCACCTTTTTCAAGGAGCCAGGCATTATCACCAGCTTGCCATTCGTGGCTACCAGCTTCAAGGACTTCACCAAGGAAAGTACCGTTGTTTACCAAAACAGCGGTATAGCCTTGGGGAACGATAACCACACTGCCGTCCGACAAGAGGCCTGTATTTTGATTGCTGTGACGAGAACGTCCATCTGGGTCTTTTGTGAGTAATTGACCCTTGACGGCTAAGGCATCGCCAGAGACATTATCTGGAAGGACAATGGCTTCCTTGAATTTACTATCATTAAAACTATTTAAGCCTGCTGATAAGGCTGCACGTATAAATCCCATAATTCCTCCTAATTATATAGTTCGTCTTCATCCACAACATCGTAGGTATCGAGTACCCATTGGTTTGGACTGCGAGAGAGATTGGCACCACAGTAGTCGCACTCGCTAACTGCAGAGATTTTCAATGGGGCACCACAGTTTGGACAGTGGTCGCTCACAACTTGGTCTGAATTGACTGCTTGCGTTTGGCTACCGTGTTGACGGATAAAGTTTAATTGATACACGGTGAAGAGATCTTTTTTAGGGTCTCCTTCAATGACACGGCGAGTCTCATCGTCAATGACATAGTCTCGTAAAATTGATGATAGAATCACCACTAAGGTATCGTTTCCGTCAGGATTTTCAATGAACTCCTTGATGCGAACATTTTCGATACAAACTTTCTCTAAAACATTGGTTGTTTTAGCACGAATATGGTCTTCGAGTTGGGCACTGTGTTGGGAGTAGAGACTGGTACTTTCTAAAGCGCGGACAGAGTTCCAATTTTTCTCAGTCCAGGCAACCTGCAATTTAAGGTAGACTTCCTTAACCCAAGATGTGAACGCTTCCGCGTCAAAGTTTGGATCCCCGTATTTCACAAGACTAATGGCCCGTGTGTTGTGTTCAACTCGACGATGGAGCGTTTGAGAATCATTACTAGTGTCTGTTGAACTTGAATCTTCTGAGTTATTCTTCGAGGATTGAAAGATACGAACTAGGAAAACTCCTGAGACTATTAGGATCACCAATCCCATTTCGAATGGGTTGGAAGAGCTACTAGAGGATGACCCGTATCCAGAGCGGTAGTAGTTATAAGATGAGCCACCAGAGCGACTTCCACCTCCACTTGAGCGGCTGCTACTGCGGCTGCTCCCTCCACTTCTGGAATGTCCGACACCCGCATCAACGATTTGAGGCACGGATAGAAAAACAAGTAATAAACAGGTCATTAAAAGAGCATAAAACTTTTTCATGTGTCTCCTAACTATATGATTGAAAAGGTAGATTTCTGAATTCGAATGATTATTAAACTATTTAATAACCTTTAAAAATCATCTAAGATACACTAGGCGTTATTTACTAGCATTTAGCTTCTTTATGGAATGGCGCTCGATGAGCCATCCCACAATCCATCCTATTGCTAGCAAGTAATTTTCAAAAGCACCAATAGCATTTACAGGAGAGTGATACTCCATATAATTGAGTAAGTGATTTGTTCCTATTCCAATTCCACCAATAATGAGAGCAAGAAGTGCGATTCGTAGATAGAACCAATCGTATTTAATATTGATAGCGAGAATAATAATCAATACAGCTAAATTCCATATTCCAATTTCTCGTTGCCAACCAGCAGATATTCCATACCCGGAGTGACTTCCCATGTATGATGGAAAGAAAATTTGTAGTATAGAAGCGCCTAACATAGCGATGATGACTAAGACAAATAGCAATCGTAAATTTGTTCATTTATTCCCCTTGTCTCATTCTCGTTTTAAAAGTAGAAAAAAGTGTTTAAAGAGTAAATTACTCACTTTCTTTCAACTTCGCCAATTCCTGTGCAAGCAGTTTAAGGGCAACTTGTGGATTAGCTTGGCCTTTGGTTGCCTTCATAAGGAATCCTGTGAAAGCCTTGTCTGCGTTACGTTTACCTGACTTGAAGTCGGCGACAGCGGCTTCGTTATCGGCAAAGACTTGGTGGATGATTGGAATCAAGATAGCTGGATCTGAGATTTGCACCAAGCCTGCTTTTTCCACGTATTCACGCGCTCCACCACCGTTTTTAGCCAAATGGACAAAGACTTTCTTGGCAATCTTAGAAGAGATAGTGCCGTCTTCGATGATGGCAATCATTTCTACCAAGTTTTCTGGTGTCAACTCGATTTGTTCCAGTGTCTTGCCTTCAGCGTTCAAGAACTGAGCGACTTCTCCTTGGAGCCAGTTTGAGACTTGTTTGGCATCGCCACCGAGGGCCACAGCAGCTTCAAAGAAGTCAGAAGTGACTTTGTTAGCAGTTAACTGACTAGCATCGTAGTCTGACAAGCCAAGGTCAGCAACGTAGCGCGCACGGCGTTCTTTTGGAAATTCTGGTAACTCAGTGCGCATCTCCTCAATCCACTCGTCTGAGATTTCAAAGAGGGGTAGGTCTGGTTCTGGGAAGTAGCGGTAGTCTGCAGCACCTTCCTTGACACGCATGAGGATAGTTGCCTTGTTGGCTTCATCATAACGGCGTGTTTCTTGGCGAATTTGACCACCTGAGCGAAGGATTTCAGCCTGACGTTGGACTTCGTATTCAAGCCCTTTACGGACATTGGAGAAGGAGTTGAGGTTTTTCAACTCAGTCTTGGTACCGAATTTCTCTTGACCATAAGGACGAAGCGAGATGTTGGCATCCACACGCATAGAACCTTCTTCCATCTTAACGTCAGAAATGCCAGCGTACTGGATGACTTCCTTGAGGGCTGTCAGATAAGCATAGGCTTCTTCTGGGGAACGCATGTCCGCTTCAGATACAATCTCAATCAATGGCACCCCTTGACGGTTGAGGTCAACATAAGAGTAGCCATCTGTACCGTGGGTGTTCTTACCAGCATCTTCTTCCAAGTGGGCACGCTCGATACCGATTTTCTTGGTCGTACCGTCTTCTAGCTCCACTTCAATCCAGCCGTTATAACCGATAGGTTCATCAAACTGAGAAATTTGGTAGGCTTTTGGATTATCAGGGTAGAAGTAGTTCTTGCGGTCAAAGTGCATCTTTTTGTGGATGTCCATGTTGAGGGCAAGAGCTGCCTTGATACCGGCATCAACAACACCTTTATTAAGAACTGGCAGTACACCTGGGAAAGACCAGTCAATCACATTAGTGTTGGCGTTTTGGTCATTTCCAAAGTGGGCAGAAGTAGGTGAGAAGATTTTTGAATTGGTGTTGAGCTCTACGTGGACTTCAAGTCCAATGACTGTTTCAAAGTTCATTAGTTGTCACCTCCAAAAATCACGGGTTGTTGTTTGTGGTAGTCTGTTGTTGCTTCAAAGGCAGCAGCAGCTTGGTAAATGGTTTCTTCTGAGTATTTAGGACCAATCAATTGTAGACCGACTGGTAGTCCTTGAGCAAATCCAGCAGGAATCGAAATTCCTGGGAGACCCGCTAAGTTGACAGGAATGGTCAAAAGGTCAGCTAAGTACATGGCAACTGGGTCGTGGTTGAGCGAGTCCAAGTCATAGGCAACACTAGGAGCAGTTGGTCCCAAAATCAAGTCGTAATCCGCAAAGACTTTTTCGAAATCTTGAATGATGAGGGTACGGACTTGTCCAGCCTTCTTGTAGTAGGCGTCGTAGTAACCTGATGAAAGGCTGAAAGTACCCAGCATGATACGGCGTTTCACCTCTTCACCGAAACCTTGGCTACGGCTGTTTACATAGATTTCATCAAGGTTGCTTGCATCTTCTGCGCGGTAGCCGTAACGGATACCGTCAAAGCGTTGCAAGTTTGATGAAGCTTCTGATGAAGCGATAATGTAGTAAACTGCGACACCGTATTTGAGTGGGGAAGGCTGACTTCTTCAATGATAGCACCAAGTTTTTCAAAGTGTTTGGCTGCGTTCAGAATGGTTTCTTTAACTTCTGGGTCAATTCCTTCACCGAGGTATTCCTTAGGCAAAGCGATTTTCATGCCCTTGATGTCTTGACCAATTTTTGAAGTAAAGTCGGCAATGCGGACAGGAGCAGAAGTAGAGTCTTTAGCATCTTCGCTGGCAATCGCGTTGAGCAAGAGGGCATTTCCTTAACAGTTGGTGCGAAAGGTCCAATCTGGTCTAGCGAGCTACCAAAGGCAATGAGACCGAAACGTGAAACTGTTCCGTAGGTAGGTTTGAGACCAACGATCCCGTTGAAGGCAGCAGGTTGGCGGATGGAACCACCAGTATCAGAACCAAGTGACAAGCGGACTTGGCCTGAAGCTACAGCTGCAGCAGAACCACTTGATGAACCACCAGGAACCTTGGTCTGGTCCCAAGCATTTTTAGTCGCTCCGTAGTGGGAAGTTTCACCTGATCCCCCCATGGCAAATTCGTCCATGTTGGTTTTTCCGACAACAATCATACCCTTAGATTTTGCATTGGTGACAGCTGTCGCATCAAAGATAGGCTCGTAGTTGTAGAGCATTTTAGAGGCTGCAGTTGTGAGAATACCGTCAGTAGAGACGTTATCCTTAACAGCCAGCGGAATTCCTGAAAGGACATTGTCCGCGTCAATTCCTGCTTCATCAATGGCCTTAGCTTGAGCAAGAGCTTGCTCCTCAGCGATGGTGACAAAAGCGTTGATAGCTGTCTCGCGAGACTTAATATCTTCAAGTGTAGCTTGGGTCAATTCAGTTGCTGAAATCTCCTTAGAGACAAGGAGATTGTGCAACTCTTCAATAGTTTTATGATTAAAAGTCATTAGGCATCTCCTCCATCGTCTAGGATAGCTGGTACCTTGATATAGTAGTTTTCTTTTTCAGGTACGTTTTTAAACAAGCGATCACGGTCTGTTCCTTCTTCGGCCACATCAGGGCGGAGTACAGTCTTGCGGTCAGCCATGGTCGTAGTAGGTGCGACACCAGTTGTGTCGACTTCGCCTAGCAACTCAACCATATCTACAATCTTAGACAGGGTGGTCGCAAAGGCAGCAGTTTCTTCTTCAGAGAATGTTAATTTTGAAAGATTGGCAACGTGCGTTACCTCTTCTTGCGTAATTTTCATCTTGCATCCTTTCGTGAAATGATGATTTTTAGTCTGTTCTATTTTACCATATTTTCCTATAAATAAGGGAGCCAAACTGAAAAGAAATGGAAATTGAAAAATCGCTTTTAATTCGCTATAATGGTAAAATTAGAGAATAAAAAAAATAAGAGTTAGGATAGAAACATGTTCCATCAATTTATCACCAGAACTCAGACGGTCCCTCCTCCCATTCCGCTTTTTTGGTATGGGGTTATGATGCTTCTTTTAGTGCTTTGTATTTATGGGGCGTTTGCTTATCACAAGAATCCACGCTTTGTCTACTTGTTTAAGGGGATTCAGATCCTCCAGTTATTAGTACTTTATAGTTGGTATGTTGGTTTTGGCATTCCCTTTTCTAATAGCCTTCCTTTTTATCATTGCCGTTTGGCGATGTTTGCGGTGGTTTTCTTACCAGATAAATGGCGGAGCAAGCAATATTTTGCCCTCTTAGGAGCAAGCGGAGCAGTCTTTGCCCTGATTTATCCCGTTTTTGACCCTTATGACTTCCCCCACATCACCAGTTTTTCATTTTTGATTGGGCACTATGCTCTTTTGGTCAACTCCTTGGTCTACTTGATGAATCACTATGACAAGAGCCTGTTCAAGAAATATATGATTGTAGCCTATACCTTTATCCTCAATCTCTTTCTAGTTGGGGTTAATCAGGTGACGGGTGGAAATTATGGTCTTTTAAGAGATACACCATTTATCTCGAATGCTCCTCTATGGATAAAGTACCTCCTTGTGTCGGTTATTCTTTCTCTTGCCTTGCTTCTCTTTGATGAAGTATTTAAGAAACGGTGGAAAAAGAGAAATCAAGCGCAATCTGTGCTCTAGCTTGCCTTTTCATCGGATGAGCAATTGAAAAACTCCCCAAAATCCGATATAATAGAGAGTTGAAAGGAATAGTAAAATCCAATATAAAAATCATTCTTAGCTATTGAAACAACTTAAAATAGAGAATCAAAGAAAGAGAACTTATGAATATTCAAGAAGAAATTAAGAAACGTCGTACCTTTGCCATCATTTCCCACCCGGACGCGGGGAAAACAACCATCACTGAGCAGTTGCTCTACTTTGGGGGCGAGATTCGTGAGGCTGGTACTGTAAAAGGGAAGAAAACAGGGACTTTTGCCAAGTCTGACTGGATGGATATCGAGAAACAACGTGGGATTTCGGTCACTTCATCTGTTATGCAATTTGACTACGACGGTAAACGCGTGAACATCCTAGACACACCAGGGCACGAGGACTTTTCAGAAGATACCTATCGTACCTTGATGGCGGTGGATGCTGCGGTCATGGTAGTTGACTCTGCCAAGGGTATCGAGGCCCAAACCAAGAAATTGTTTGAAGTTGTCAAGCACCGTGGCATTCCCGTCTTTACCTTTATGAACAAGCTGGACCGTGACGGTCGTGAGCCACTGGACCTCTTGCAAGAATTGGAAGAAGTCTTGGGCATAGCTAGCTATCCAATGAACTGGCCAATCGGGATGGGGAAAGCCTTTGAAGGGCTCTATGACCTCTATAACCAACGCTTGGAACTCTATAAAGGAGATGAGCGTTTTGCCAGTCTAGAAGATGGTGATAAACTCTTTGCTAGCAATCCATTCTACGAGCAAGTCAAAGATGATATTGAACTTCTAAATGAAGCAGGAAATGAATTCTCAGAGGAAGCTATTCTGGCTGGAGAATTGACACCTGTATTCTTTGGTTCAGCCTTGACAAACTTTGGTGTGCAGACCTTCCTTGAGACCTTCCTCAAGTTTGCTCCAGAACCACACGGACACAAGAAAACAGATGGCGAAATTGTCGATCCTTATGACAAGGATTTCTCAGGATTTGTCTTTAAAATCCAAGCCAACATGGATCCTCGTCACCGTGACCGTATCGCTTTTGTCCGTATCGTATCGGGTGAATTTGAGCGTGGGATGAGTGTTAACCTGCCTCGTACTGGGAAGAGTGCCAAACTGTCTAATGTTACCCAGTTTATGGCGGAAAGTCGTGAAAATGTAACCAATGCTGTGGCAGGTGATATTATCGGAGTTTACGATACAGGTACTTATCAAGTTGGTGATACCTTGACAGTTGGAAAAAACAAGTTTGAATTTGAACCTCTGCCAACCTTTACTCCTGAAATTTTCATGAAAGTTTCTGCCAAGAATGTCATGAAGCAAAAATCTTTCCACAAGGGGATTGAACAACTAGTGCAAGAAGGAGCCATTCAGCTTTATAAGAACTACCAAACAGGCGAGTACATGCTGGGCGCTGTCGGCCAACTCCAGTTTGAAGTCTTCAAGCACCGGATGGAAGGTGAGTATAACGCTGAAGTTGTCATGACTCCAATGGGCAAAAAGACCGTTCGTTGGATCAAGCCAGAGGACCTAGACGAACGCATGTCTTCAAGTCGAAACATCTTGGCCAAAGATCGTTTTGACCAACCTGTTTTCCTCTTTGAAAACGAATTTGCCCTGCGCTGGTTTGCGGACAAGTATCCAGATGTGAAGTTAGAAGAGAAGATGTAACTCAGTACCAACAATTGGAACTAAAGTTCCTAATTGTTGGACGCTAGTCGCTATTTGGCGAACTAGCTAACTGCCTTACTAACTACGTTTGGCAAATATAATCGATTTGCCAAACTCCGTGTCGTAGTGTAAAATCGGCTTACTTAAACGGCTTCACTAGGAAAAGTCCACGAATGATTTCGATTCGTGGATTTTTTCATTGTAACGGCAAGGAAGCTAACTAGCTAACTGCCTTACTAACTATGTTTGGTAAATGAAATCGATTTGCCAAACTCCGTGTTGTAGTATAATAATCGTTCTAGCAAGAAAATCCTACGGATTCAGGCCATTCGTGGGATTTTTTGTTGTAACGAAGATAAATTAGTGAAAACAATTTAATTCAATAGGCTCTGCGGTCACTTCTTCTGGGATGATTTCGTTGTTCTATTGTCCCAAAGTGATATTTCTCCTCAGTTTGGAGTTGGAATTTCCTGTCTTCTAGAAAATGTCGTTTAGGTCATTTGTCAGAGGGAAAGCTACTTGCTTCTTAATTTTTCTATTTGTCCCAATCATAAATATTGAATTGTGGGTATGTTTAGGATATAATAAGGAGATAAAATTTTTTAGAAAGAAGAATTTCTTTTTTAGGTTAGGAGAGTGGACATGTTTTTTAGACGTCAACGAGGTGAATATAGAGAGACCGACCGCGTCACAAGGTATAAATTAATCAAGTCAGGGAAACATTGGTTGCGGGCCTCAACTTCCCTATTTGGTCTGTTTAAAGTTATGCGTGGGGGTGTTGATGCTACGCAGGTAAAAACAGAATTAGTAGAAGATCAGGCAAGTCAAAAATTGACTGCCTTAGATTTGTTGAAAGGTGTAGCAGCAACTGGAACCATTTGGGAGGTTTTGCGGCCACTCAGACAAGAGTCTACGCTAATGATACTGTTGCAGTTGAAAAGACGGTGGAATCAAAGGATATCTTGGCTACAAGAAATACAGTGGTTCTAGGTGAGACATCAACGAGTGACTCAGAAACTTCTGCTAGCTTGTCAACTTCTGTAAGTGAAAGCACTTCGCTGTCAGAATCTGTGTCTAATAGTTCGTCAGCCAGTGCCTCGGTTAGCACTTCTACTAGTCTTTCGGCCAGCATTTCTAATAGTACGTCATTCAGCGAGTCTGTCAGTGCTTCTGCTAGTGCCAGTCAATCAACAAGTGGATCGAATGTTTCTGTAGTGTCAAGTCTGTCTGTTGAACAGAGTGGATCGACAACAGCAATTGACCAGCAACCTTCTACTTCAAAAGAAGCAAAGAACCTTGAAATTGATTCAGCTGCATTAAAAACAACTGAAATTACTGGTAAGAATAGTGTCAGTGCAGTTCAATCAACTTCTGTAACAACTAGTTTGGTTGCGGCTGCAGCTGCTGCAATAGCATCATCAGAAGTCACTGCCAAACAACAAGAAGAAAACCGTAAGAAGTTGACCAATCTTTCAGCTGAGATAGGTGAGTATTTAGCAAAAGCAGTTGGTTTGCCAAATACGGATCCAGCTCTTGCTAAGGCCAATGCTGCGATAATAGAAATTGAAAAAGCCTTGGCTGATCCAACTAGTGATTTAACAACAGTAGTGCAAAAAGCTACTTCAGCGCGTAATTCGATTGTCAATGCTGTGTTGGCGGCTAATTCTGGTGTGCGTGATCCACGAAATGGGGCAGAAATTGCTAGAGGGGCACACTCACGTGCAGCCTCTAAACCACCTACGATTTCTATGCCATCTACTATCACAATTTATAATGATGAAGCAGTCAATAATTTCAGATAAGGCTGAATGATGATCAAGGGATGGCTAAAATCACGGGCTCCCCATCCAATGCTATTATTACAGGTTTAAATGCACCGAACTATCCAACTAACAAGAAAGGGGTATTTGGAGATCTATATATCTATGATCAACAGGGGAAACGAACAGGTGCCCAAAAGACATACACCATTAACATAATAGGGACAGTGGGTCGTGAAAACGGAACTTGGAAACCCTATAAGCCTGGTACCTATGTTCTGGAATATACAGTAACAGATATTCATGGTCAGACTGCTACAGCACGTACGAATTTCCATATCAAAGGCTTCAACGAACGCCACAACCCAGTTAGTGGGGATACCGTTATTGTTAAGAATCCCTCTTCTTTGACTGAAAGTGAACGCGATCAAGTACTTGAAAAATTTAAAGAAAAAAACCAGTCGCTTTTATCTGGTAGTGATTTTACGAAAGATGGCGTAACCGGAACGATTTCGGTAGCTGAAAATGGGAATATTACCATTACCTACCGTGATAATACTACAGATGTTATCCCAGCTAATGTGGATGCTGTTCCAGTTCCAAGTGCGACGGTGACTCGTAATGGTCAAGCCCTGACCCCTGTAAATGGCAACTATATTGTGTACGCAGGAGATGATATTCAAATTAATTTCACTGCTACAGATAATAGCGGGCAATTATCAGAATTTAAGATTGTTTCAAATGCAGATGCAAATGGCTCAGCCCTTAAGAATAATTTCTTTGAAGATAATAAATATGGTACGGGAACTGTAGAGCATTTAACGGGGAATATCACAGCGACTACTGCTAGTCCAGCCCGTATTACTGTAAGAGCTCATTTGAATGATAATCTAGAGTATGATAAAAATGGTAGAAATAGTTGGCAACGCAATGCAGTAGCAACGGATAAGGCTGGGAATAAAAACAGTGCAGGAAATGATTCACCGGGCAATGTCCGTATTGTGCAAGGTAGGCTGACAGATATTATGGAAGGAGTAGCGCCGACTGAAACCTTCCAAGTAGAGAATGTTTCTCAATTAAAACCTCAAGAAGAAACTCGTATATTGGCGGCTGTTGAGAAACTAAACAATAAGCAGGAAAAACGTATTGATTCCTTTACTATTAGTAACAATGGAACAGTTACCATTATCTATAAAGATAAGACTACGGATACGTTCACTGTAAAACTTTCTGATAGTGAGTATAAGAGTAGCAGTACTTCAACTAGTCTAAGTCAAAGACAATCAACCAGAGCATCAGTAAGTGCTAGCACGTCAGCGAGCGTATCAGCTTCAACGAGTGCTTCAGTAAGCGCCAGCACATCAGCGAGCGTATCTGCTTCGACAAGTGCCTCAGCATCAGCAAGCACGTCAGCGAGCGTATCAGCTTCAACAAGTGCTTCAGTTTCTGCAAGTACATCGGCAAGTGCGTCCGCCTCAACAAGTGCCTCAGCAAGTGCAAGTACGTCAGCGAGCGTATCTGCTTCAACAAGTGCTTCAGTAAGCGCAAGTACATCGGCAAGTGCGTCTGCTTCAACGAGTGCTTCAGTAAGTGCAAGTACGTCAGCGAGCGTATCTGCTTCAACAAGCGCTTCAGTTTCTGCAAGTACATCGGCAAGTGCTTCAGCTTCAACGAGTGCTTCAGTTTCAGCTAGCACGTCAGCGAGCGTCTCAGCCTCAACGAGTGCTTCAGTTTCTGCAAGCACATCAGCGAGCGTCTCTGCTTCAACAAGTGCCTCAGTAAGTGCAAGTACATCGGCAAGTGCGTCTGCTTCAACGAGTGCTTCAGTAAGTGCAAGCACATCTGCAAGTGCGTCTGCTTCAACAAGCGCTTCAGTTTCCGCAAGTACTTCAGCAAGTGCGTCTGCCTCAACAAGTGCCTCAGTAAGTGCAAGTACATCAGCGAGCGTCTCTGCTTCAACAAGTGCTTCAGTAAGTGCTAGCACATCAGCAAGCGCATCTGCTTCAACGAGTGCCTCAGTAAGTGCAAGCACATCAGCAAGCGCGTCTGCTTCAACAAGTGCCTCAGTAAGTGCTAGCACGTCAGCGAGCGTATCAGCCTCAACGAGTGCCTCAGTATCAGCAAGTACATCAGCGAGTGCGTCGGCTTCAACAAGTGCTTCAGTATCAGCAAGTACATCAGCGAGCGCATCTGCCTCAACCAGTGCCTCAGTAAGTGCAAGCACATCAGCGAGCGCATCTGCCTCAACAAGTGCCTCAGTAAGTGCAAGCACATCAGCGAGCGTATCTGCCTCAACGAGTGCCTCAGCATCAGCAAGCACTTCGGCGAGCGTGTCGGCTTCAACGAGTGCCTCAGTAAGTGCAAGTACATCAGCGAGTGCGTCGGCTTCAACAAGTGCTTCAGTATCAGCAAGCACTTCGGCGAGTGCGTCCGCTTCAACAAGTGCTTCAGCAAGTGCCAGCACGTCAGCGAGCGTCTCCGCCTCAACGAGTGCTTCAGTTTCAGCTAGCACATCAGCGAGCGTGTCTGCTTCAACGAGCGCGTCAGCATCAGCAAGTACATCAGCGAGCGTCTCTGCCTCAACGAGCGCGTCAGCATCAGCAAGTACATCAGCGAGCGTCTCTGCCTCAACAAGTGCCTCAGCATCAGCAAGTACATCAGCGAGTGCGTCTGCCTCAACCAGTGCCTCAGTAAGTGCAAGCACATCAGCAAGCGCATCGGCTTCGACAAGTGCCTCAGTTTCTGCAAGCACATCAGCAAGCGTATCGGCTTCAACGAGCGCTTCAGTAAGTGCAAGTACATCAGCGAGCGCATCGGCTTCAACGAGTGCCTCAGTAAGTGCAAGCACGTCAGCGAGTGCGTCCGCTTCAACAAGTGCCTCAGCATCAGCAAGCACATCAGCAAGCGTATCTGCTTCAACCAGTGCGTCAGTAAGTGCAAGCACATCAGCGAGTGCGTCCGCTTCAACAAGTGCCTCAGCATCAGCAAGCACATCAGCAAGCGTATCTGCTTCAACCAGTGCGTCAGTAAGTGCAAGCACATCAGCGAGTGCGTCCGCTTCAACAAGCGCTTCAGTAAGTGCAAGTACATCGGCGAGTGCATCAGCCTCAACAAGTGCTTCAGTTTCAGCCAGCACGTCAGCGAGCATATCCGCCTCAACCAGTGCCTCAGTAAGTGCCAGCACGTCAGCAAGTGCCTCTGCCTCAACGAGTGCCTCAGCATCAGCAAGCACATCAGCGAGCGTATCTGCTTCGACCAGTGCCTCAGCATCAGCAAGCACATCAGCGAGCGCATCGGCTTCAACGAGTGCCTCAGTAAGTGCAAGTACATCAGCGAGTGCGTCTGCTTCGACCAGTGCCTCAGTATCAGCAAGCACATCAGCGAGCGTATCTGCCTCAACAAGTGCCTCAGTAAGTGCCAGCACGTCAGCGAGTGCGTCTGCTTCAACAAGTGCCTCAGCATCAGCAAGCACGTCAGCAAGCGCATCGGCTTCAACGAGCGCTTCAGTATCAGCAAGCACATCAGCGAGCGCATCTGCTTCAACGAGTGCCTCAGTAAGTGCAAGTACATCAGCGAGTGCGTCTGCTTCGACCAGTGCCTCAGTATCAGCAAGTACCTCAGCGAGCGTCTCAGCGTCAACGAGTGCTTCAGCAAGTGCAAGCACGTCAGCGAGCGTATCTGCCTCAACGAGTGCCTCAGTAAGTGCCAGCACGTCAGCGAGCGTATCTGCCTCAACCAGTGCCTCAGTAAGTGCAAGCACATCAGCGAGCGTATCTGCCTCAACCAGTGCATCAGTAAGTGCAAGTACATCGGCAAGTGAGTCCGCCTCAACGAGTGCCTCAGTAAGTGCAAGCACATCAGCGAGTGCGTCCGCTTCAACCAGTGCCTCAGTATCAGCAAGTACATCAGCGAGCGTGTCTGCTTCAACGAGTGCTTCAGTTTCAGCAAGTACATCGGCGAGTGCCTCGGCTTCAACGAGTGCATCAGCATCAGCAAGTACATCAGCGAGTGCGTCTGCCTCAACCAGTGCCTCAGTATCAGCAAGCACATCAGCGAGTGCGTCTGCTTCAACGAGTGCCTCAGTTTCTGCAAGCACCTCAGCAAGCGCATCTGCTTCAACGAGTGCATCAGTTTCTGCAAGTACATCAGCGAGTGCGTCGGCTTCGACAAGTGCCTCAGCATCAGCAAGTACCTCAGCAAGCGCATCTGCTTCAACGAGTGCCTCAGCATCAGCAAGCACTTCAGCGAGCGTATCTGCTTCGACCAGTGCCTCAGTATCAGCAAGCACATCAGCAAGCGCGTCGGCTTCAACAAGTGCCTCAGTATCAGCAAGTACATCAGCGAGCGCATCTGCCTCAACAAGTGCCTCAGTAAGTGCTAGCACGTCAGCGAGTGCGTCTGCTTCAACGAGTGCCTCAGTAAGTGCAAGTACATCAGCGAGCGCATCTGCCTCAACCAGTGCCTCAGTAAGTGCTAGCACGTCAGCGAGTGCGTCTGCTTCAACGAGCGCTTCAGTTTCAGCTAGCACGTCAGCGAGCGTATCAGCTTCAACAAGCGCCTCAGCAAGTGCAAGTACATCGGCAAGTGCGTCCGCCTCAACAAGTGCAAGTACGTCAGCGAGCGTCTCCGCTTCAACAAGTGCCTCAGTTTCTGCAAGCACATCAGCGAGCGTATCTGCTTCGACAAGTGCCTCAGTAAGTGCAAGTACATCAGCGAGTGCGTCGGCTTCAACAAGTGCTTCAGCATCAGCAAGTACATCAGCGAGCGTATCTGCCTCAACAAGTGCCTCAGCAAGTGCCAGCACGTCAGCAAGCGCATCGGCTTCAACAAGTGCCTCAGCATCAGCAAGCACATCAGCGAGCGTATCTGCCTCAACAAGTGCCTCAGTTTCTGCAAGCACATCAGCGAGTGCGTCTGCTTCAACGAGTGCCTCAGTAAGTGCTAGCACATCAGCAAGCGTATCTGCTTCAACGAGTGCTTCAGTTTCAGCAAGTACATCGGCGAGTGCCTCGGCTTCAACGAGTGCCTCAGTTTCTGCAAGCACATCAGCAAGTGCGTCCGCTTCAACGAGTGCATCAGTTTCTGCAAGTACATCAGCGAGTGCGTCGGCTTCGACAAGTGCCTCAGCATCAGCAAGTACCTCAGCAAGCGCATCTGCTTCAACGAGTGCCTCAGCATCAGCAAGCACTTCAGCGAGCGTATCTGCTTCGACAAGTGCCTCAGCAAGTGCCAGCACGTCAGCAAGCGCATCGGCTTCAACAAGTGCCTCAGTATCAGCAAGTACATCAGCGAGCGCATCTGCCTCAACCAGTGCCTCAGTAAGTGCTAGCACGTCAGCGAGTGCATCTGCTTCAACGAGTGCCTCAGTAAGTGCAAGTACATCAGCGAGCGCATCTGCCTCAACAAGTGCCTCAGTAAGTGCTAGCACGTCAGCGAGTGCGTCTGCTTCAACGAGCGCTTCAGTTTCAGCAAGTACATCAGCGAGCGTATCTGCTTCAACGAGTGCATCAGCATCAGCAAGTACCTCAGCGAGCGTATCTGCTTCAACGAGTGCATCAGCATCAGCAAGTACATCAGCGAGCGTATCTGCTTCAACGAGTGCATCAGCATCAGCAAGTACATCAGCGAGCGTATCAGCCTCAACGAGTGCCTCAGCATCAGCAAGTACATCAGCGAGTGCGTCTGCTTCAACGAGTGCCTCAGTTTCTGCAAGCACATCAGCGAGCGTATCCGCTTCAACGAGTGCTTCAGTTTCTGCAAGTACATCGGCAAGTGCTTCAGCTTCAACAAGTGCTTCAGTAAGTGCAAGCACATCTGCAAGTGCTTCAGCTTCAACGAGTGCTTCAGTAAGTGCAAGCACATCTGCAAGTGCGTCTGCTTCAACAAGTGCTTCAGCAAGCGCAAGCACATCAGCGAGCGTCTCTGCTTCAACGAGTGCATCAGCATCAGCAAGTACATCGGCAAGTGCTTCAGCTTCAACAAGTGCTTCAGTAAGTGCAAGCACATCTGCAAGTGCTTCAGCTTCAACGAGTGCTTCAGTAAGTGCAAGCACATCTGCAAGTGCGTCTGCTTCAACGAGTGCTTCAGTTTCAGCTAGCACGTCAGCGAGCGTATCAGCCTCAACGAGTGCTTCAGTTTCAGCTAGCACGTCAGCGAGTGCGTCCGCTTCAACGAGCGCTTCAGTTTCAGCAAGCACATCAGCGAGCGTATCTGCCTCAACAAGTGCTTCAGTAAGTGCAAGTACATCGGCAAGTGCTTCAGCTTCAACAAGTGCTTCAGCAAGCGCAAGCACATCAGCGAGCGTCTCTGCTTCAACGAGTGCTTCAGTTTCTGCAAGTACATCGGCAAGTGCTTCAGCTTCAACAAGTGCTTCAGCAAGCGCAAGTACATCAGCGAGTGCGTCTGCTTCAACAAGCGCTTCAGCAAGTGCAAGCACATCAGCGAGCGTATCAGCCTCAACGAGTGCCTCAGCATCAGCAAGTACATCAGCGAGTGCGTCTGCTTCAACGAGTGCCTCAGTTTCTGCAAGCACATCAGCGAGCGTATCCGCTTCAACGAGTGCTTCAGTTTCTGCAAGTACATCGGCAAGTGCTTCAGCTTCAACAAGTGCTTCAGTAAGTGCAAGCACATCTGCAAGTGCTTCAGCTTCAACGAGTGCTTCAGTAAGTGCAAGCACATCTGCAAGTGCGTCTGCTTCAACAAGTGCTTCAGCAAGCGCAAGCACATCAGCGAGCGTCTCTGCTTCAACGAGTGCTTCAGTTTCTGCAAGTACATCGGCAAGTGCTTCAGCTTCAACAAGTGCTTCAGTAAGTGCAAGCACATCTGCAAGTGCTTCAGCTTCAACGAGTGCTTCAGTAAGTGCAAGCACATCTGCAAGTGCGTCTGCTTCAACGAGTGCTTCAGTTTCAGCTAGCACGTCAGCGAGCGTATCAGCCTCAACGAGTGCTTCAGTTTCAGCTAGCACGTCAGCGAGTGCGTCCGCTTCAACGAGCGCTTCAGTTTCAGCAAGCACATCAGCGAGCGTATCTGCCTCAACAAGTGCTTCAGTAAGTGCAAGTACATCGGCAAGTGCTTCAGCTTCAACAAGTGCTTCAGCAAGCGCAAGCACATCAGCGAGCGTCTCTGCTTCAACGAGTGCTTCAGTTTCTGCAAGTACATCGGCAAGTGCTTCAGCTTCAACAAGTGCTTCAGCAAGCGCAAGTACGTCAGCGAGCGTATCAGCCTCAACGAGTGCTTCAGTTTCAGCTAGCACGTCAGCGAGTGCATCTGCTTCAACGAGTGCCTCAGTTTCTGCAAGTACATCGGCAAGTGCTTCAGCTTCAACAAGTGCTTCAGCAAGCGCAAGTACATCAGCGAGTGCGTCTGCCTCAACAAGTGCCTCAGCAAGTGCAAGTACGTCAGCGAGCGTATCAGCTTCAACAAGTGCCTCAGTAAGTGCTAGCACATCAGCGAGTGTATCGGCTTCGACCAGCGCTTCAGCATCAGCAAGTACATCAGCGAGCGTATCTGCTTCAATGAGTGCCTCAGTATCAGCAAGCACAAGCGCATCTGAATCAGCGTCAACAAGTGCCTCAGTAAGTGCAAGTGCATCAGAGTCAGCAGGTAAGACTAGACAGCAATTGCCAAATACAGGTACAGAAGCTTCCAAATCATCCGTGCTTTTAGGAGCTTTAGCAGCAGTTACAGGTATTGGATTGGTTGCGAAACGCCGTAAACGTGATGAGGAAGAGTAAGATAACCTATAAATTTAGACTAAACTAACTCGTGCACGTAAATCATAGAAACCCCTTGAAAAATTGGAATTTTCAAGGGGTTTTTACTATTATATAGCTGAAATTTTGACTAAAAAATTGTATAATGAATATAAGGAGAAAATCGCTAGTGGATGATAAAATAACGGTCATTGTACCGGTTTACAATGTGGAAAGCTATCTAAGAAAATGCCTAGATAGTATTATTGCTCAAACATATAAAAATATGGAGATTGTTGTCGTTAATGATGGTTCTACGGATGCTTCAGGTGAGATTTGTAAAGAATTTTCAGAAATGGATCACCGAATTATCTATATAGAACAAGAAAATGCTGGTATTTCTGCCGCACGAAACACCGGTCTGAATAATATGTCTGGAAATTACGTAACTTTTGTTGACTCAGATGATTGGATTGAGTCAAATTATGTAGAAACCCTATACAAAAAAATAACAGAGTATCAGGCTGATATTGCAGTTGGGAATTACTATTCTTTCAACGAAAGTGAAGGAATGTTCTACTTTCATATATCAGGAGACTCCTATTACGAGAGGGTATATGATAATGTTTCCATATTTGAGAACTTATATGAATCCCAAGAAATGAAGAGTTTTGCTTTGATATCTGCTTGGGGTAAACTCTATAAGGCAGGATTATTCGAGCGGTTGCGCTTCGACATAGGTAAATTAGGAGAGGATGGTTACCTCAATCAAAAGATTTATCTGTTGGCAGAAAAGATTGTTTATATCCATAATGGAATCTATTCTTATCGCATCAGAAATAATAGTTTATCCAGATCTTGGACAGAAAAGTGGATGCATGCCTTGGTTGATGCTATGTCTGAACGTATCACTTTATTAGCTAGTCTAGGATATCCTTTAGAAAAACATTTAACTATTTATCGTCAGATGTTAGAAGGGAGTCTTTCTAATGGGAAGGTCAGTGGCTTAGAAGAAACTCCCACCTATAAAGAGTTTGAGGCAAAAAAATATCTACTAGACAAGCTTGAAAAAACTAAGAAAATACAAAAGAAAGCCATTGTCCTAGCAGCAAACTATTCCTATGTAGACCAAGTAATGACTACTATCAAGTCTATCTGTTACCACAATCGCTCGATTCGTTTTTATCTGATTAATAGCGATTTTCCTAATGAATGGATTAAGCAATTAAATAAGCGCATAGAGAAGTTTGATTCAGAAATTATCAATTGTAGGGTGACATCCGAGCAGATTTCAAGGTATAAGACAGATATTAGTTACACTGTTTTTTTACGCTATTTTATAGCTGATTTCGTGCAAGAAGACAAGGCCCTCTACTTGGACTGTGATTTAGTTGTAACGAGAAATCTTGATGAATTGTTTGCAACAGACTTACAAGATTATCCTTTGGCTGCTGTTAGAGATTTTGGAGGTAGAGCCTATTTCGGTCGGGAAATCTTTAACGCAGGTGTTCTCTTAATTAATAATGATTTGTGGAAGCAAGAAAGTATGACTCAAAGGTTGATTGATTTGACCAATGAATGGCATGATAAGGTTGATCAGGCGGATCAGAGTATCTTAAATATGCTTTTTTTGAACATAAATGGTTGGAATTGGATTTTTGATTATAATCATATTGTCATTCATAAGCAGTTCACTGATTATCAGTTGCCTGTAGGTCAGGATTATCCTACTATTATTCATTATCTTTCCCATAGGAAACCGTGGAAAGATTTGGCGGCACAAACCTATCGAGATGTTTGGTGGTACTACCATGGGCTTGAATGGACAGAATTGGGACAAAATCATCATTTACATCCATTACAAAAATCTCACCTTTATCCGATAAAGGAACCGTTCACTTGTCTCACCTATACAGCCTCAGACCATATTGAACAAATTGAAACATTGGTTCAATCCTTACCAGAGATTCAATTTAAAATTGCAGCACGAGTATTGGTCAGTGACTCCTTGGCGCAAATGGTTCGGTATCCGAATGTCACCCTCTATTCAGGAATCAACTATTTAGTTGATTTGGATAGAGAGCTAAAAGAGGACTGTCAAGTTCTTTTGGATATCAATCACGGGGAAAAGACAGAGGAATTTTTAGAATATTTTACAGAAAATGGAAAACCAGTCTTGGCTTTTGAAAATACTAAAACGATAGACATGGGACAGCTAACGTATCAGACAGATCAAGTCGGAGATATGATTGAAAAACTGAAAGAATTTGCGAAAGGATGGTTCTAAAGATGATTGGAGATGCTTTGATTTTAACTGTTAGTGACCAGATTGAACAATTGCCGTATCTTTTGGATCAGCTCCCACAAGTTTGCTTTCATATCGCAGCACCCGTTGTATTTTCAGATAGAATGTTAGAATTACAATCAAAGGGAAATGTACGCTTACATACAGTAACTGATGAAGCTAGTCTTTCTTTTTTGATGAGAGTTTGTGATGTGTTACTGGATATCAACCATTATGAAGAAGTAGATCAGGTGGTGGCACGGTTTTCTCAGGCTGGTAAGAGAGTTCTTGCTTTTGATAATACTGTGCATGGTCAACAAGGACAAGAATGTTATTCTTCCTCTACTCCTCAAGCAATGGTTGAAGCGATTTTAGATTATTTGAATCAGCCTCATATAACTGTAAATGATTTGGACCGTATTTATCAGGAAGGCATATGGAATTCCTTTGAGATAGGCTCTTCAGCTAGTCTATGTGTCGCTCAGAAAGTTGTTTGCCGTAATTTTGAGAGTTTTCAACTACCTGCTGGAAAGCTTATTCTTTATGAAGGAGTTTTTTTGAATAATTACTGTAGTATAAACTGTATTGACCGCATCGAAATCGGATCAGGAACCATGATTGGAGAAGGTGTCCGTTTTTATGACCATGATCATACTTATACAGCAGAGAGGATTGAAAAGTGGGAGTGGAAGATGGCTCCTATAATGGTGGGGAAGGATTGCTGGATTGGTAGCAATGTAACCATTTTGAAGGTGTTCGAATTGGCGATAACACAGTAATTGGAGCCGGTTGTCTGATACGCCAAGACATTCCTGCAAACAGCATTGTCTACAATAACGGAGATATCCTGATCAAGCCAAGAAAATAGTTAAAGACTAGAAAGGTCAACATGAAACTACATCTAACGAATCTATATGGGATGGCGGGAGACAGTACAGTCATCTTAGCCCAGAATGCAGTCCAAAATATTGCCTCAACTTTAGGTTTTCGTGAACTAGGAGTTTATTTTTATCCTATCACAGCAGATAGCAAGTCTGAAATGAACAAACGCATAGATGGCATTATGTCGAGTGTTTCTATCGGGGATATTGTTGTTTTTCAGTCACCTACGTGGAATGGTGTTGAGTTTGATCGCTTATTTATTGATAAACTCAAAGACATGCAAGTTAAGTTGGTTCTTTTTATTCATGATGTTGTTCCCCTAATGTTTGATAGTAATTATTACCTTATGAAGGATTATCTTTATTTGTATCAGCAGGCAGATGTATTGATAGTGCCTTCGGAAAAGATGAAGAAACGATTGCTTGAGGAAGGGCTAGAAAATCCCAAAATACTGATCCAAGGGATGTGGGACCACCCTCATTCTTTAGCCCTCTATAAGCCAATCTTCAAAAGAGAAATTTTCTTTGCAGGAAGTTTGGAACGCTTTCCAGGATTGCTAAATTGGTCCCACCCAATCCCCTTGAGAGTCTTTTCAAATCAACCAATCGGAAAAAATCAAGCACCAACTTTTATAATAGAAGGCTGGAAGCGAGATGAGGAACTCCTTTTAGAACTTTCAAAGGGAGGATTTGGTTTGGTATGGGGGACTACTGAAAATCCAGGAGAAAATAGAGACTATTATGGAGTGAATCTTTCTCATAAAGTTAGTACTTATTTAGCTGCTGGAATTCCTGTTATTGTTCCCAAAAATCTTTCAACGATGCAGTTTATTGTTGAACAGGGCTTGGGCTTTGCGGTTGAAACTCTAGAAGAAGCGAGCCAGCTTGTCTCATCCATAACTGAAGAAATACTGTGATATGACAAGGCGTATCGAGATGTTTAGTTATCTATTAAAAGAGGGATATTTTACGAAAAAAATCTTGGTTGAGGCTATTTTTCAACTGGGAGTAAGGTAGGAAAAACAGATGAAGAAAACAATCGTAATGGCAGGAGACTGTCACTATCTATCTCAATTAGAGACGACATTAAAATCAATTTTCTATCATAATAAAAATATAAATGTCTATGTTCTAAATCAAGATATCATGCCAGACTGGTTTCGAAAACCAAGAAAAATAGCGCGTCTTTTAGGGGGCGATGTGATTGATGTAAAGTTACCTCAGGGCAATATTTTCCAAAATTGGGGGACTCAAAATCATATTAGTCAGATAGCCTATGCTCGTTATTTTATCCCTAGCCTCATTAGAGAAGACAAGGTGTTATACTTGGATAGTGACTTAATTGTCAATGCTCCTTTGGATGACTTGTGGGAAATAAATCTAGGAGATCAGTTATTGGCAGCTGTCATGGATATAGACGGTGTCACCTTTAATACGGGTGTTATGCTGATCAATAATGCCAAGTGGAGAGAGGAAAATCTAGAGGACAAACTGGTTCAGCAAAGTCAGTTTATGCAAAAAGAGATAGAAGAGGGACGCTTTTTAGATTTTAATGGAGATCAAACGATTATTAACCAGGTGTGTAAAGAAAAATGGCTAGAGTTGGATCGTTCCTTTAATCTTCAAGTGGGACATGATATTGTTGCCTTCTATAACAACTGGAAGGGGCATTTAGAAGAAGTTCAGTCTCCGGTGATTATCCATTATACGACCTATCGAAAACCATGGACAACTTTAATTGCAAATAGATATAGAGAGTTGTGGTGGCAGGTGCACGACATGGAATGGACTCAAATGTTTCAACACCACTGGGGAGAATTTCAACTAAACTCATCCAAGAGAGAGACTTTTAGCTGTTTGATTGTGACAAATTCACAAGAATTAGAAGCCATTCACCAATTAGTTGGCAGTCTTCCAGAAATCACTTTTAATATTGCGGCTTGGACGGACATGGGAGAAAAATTACTAACCTTATCCGTTCATGAAAACGTCCGCCTATATCCTCAAGTAGTTCCGCCTGTTTTACATCAATTAGAAGAAAAAGCTAATCTATATTTAGATATCAATCATGGGCAAGAGGTTCAGTCAGTTTTAGAAAAAATGCAAAAAAATGATGTGCCTATTCTTTCTTTTTTGTCAACCAAACATGGAGAATACGGCCAAAGAGTAGTGGATTCTATAGCTGGGATGATAGAATCGATTCAAGATTATCAGCAAAATGGTAGATTTACGAAAAATTTAGAACCTCAATTTCACGCTTTGACCTTTACAGCCTCTCAAGAACTGGAAGGTCTAGGAAATTTGGCAACCGAGTGCCCTGAAATCGCTTTTCACATTGCTGCTTGGACGGATATGGGCTCAAAACTATATGCATTATCTCAGAAACATGAGAATATTTATCTGTATCCTGCCATCTCTAGAGATGAGTTTGAGAGACTTAAAAACCAGATGGATGTCTACCTCGATATTAACTTGGAGAATTCGACAAGTGATATTGTGGCAGAAATTGCAAGTCTTTCCAAACCAATGTTAGCTTTTTATAAATCTCAAAACGGCTGTCATGGTCAACGATTGTATTCTAGCGAACATCCAGAACAGATGCTGGCAGACCTTCGATTGATGCTGGCAGGAAATGCTTTAAAAGAACAGAGTAAGTTTCCCGAAGTTAAAGGGATTGATGGAACCCTTGACTATGTTATTAAAAACAATGCTTCTTTGATCCGTTTTGGGGATGGGGAAATCAATCTCCTTGCAGGGCATTCAATCCCTTATCAAGATTATGATGAAGAATTAGTAAGTACAATGAGAGAGATTATTTCTCTTCCCTCTAGCGAAGACACCGTAATATGTCTGCCAGATATCTTCCAGAATCGCTTTATTTTTACTTGGTGGGCTATTGATTTTTGGAAAATTCATTTGGATCACTATGCGGATTTTTATCAATCTTTGTCTAGTGATTCATGGTATGGATCGACCTTTGTTTCACGCCCGTATATTGATTTTGAAGATAAAACGCAAGCAAACGAGCAATTTGCTAAGCTGAAGTCTATATGGAAGGGACGTGATCTTCTCTTGATAGAAGGTGCAACTTCACGTTCGGGTGTAGGGAATGATCTCTTTGCTGATGCTAAGTCGATTCAGCGAATCATTTGCCCGTCACATAGTGCTTATTCACGTGTTGACGAAATCGAAAAGGAAATTTATAAACACGCAAATGGACGCTTGATTCTCTGTATGCTGGGTCCTACTGCTAAAGTACTGGCCTATCGCCTAACGAAAAACGGCTATCAGGTACTTGATATTGGTCATATAGATTCTGAGTATGAGTGGATGAAGATGGGAGCAAAAACCAAAATCAAATTTAACCATAAGCATACTGCGGAGTATAATTTTGATCAAGATATTGAATTTATCGAAGATGAAACCTATACAAGCCAAATCGTGGCTGACTTATCAAAATAATGTTACATAAAGGAGAGAGAATGAAAGAACATTCTGTTATTTTCGCAGGAGATTATGCCTACATTCGCCAGATTGAAACGGCGCTCAAGTCTCTCTGCTACCATAACAGCCATGTCAAGGTCTATATCTTTAACCAAGATATTCCTAAGGAGTGGTTCAGTGCCCTCAGACCTAAATTACAGCAAATGGGTGGCGATCTGGTGGATGTCAAGATGCTTGGTCCCCAGTTTCAGATGAACTGGAGCAACAAATTGCCCCATATCAATCACATGACCTTTGCCCGTTATTTTATCCCTGATTTTGTCGAAGAGGACAAGGTTCTTTACCTGGACAGTGATCTGGTAGTGACGGCTGATTTGACACCTCTCTTTGAAATGGACTTGGGAGACAACTATCTGGCTGCAGCAGCATCTTGTTTTGGAGCTGGGATTGGCTTTAATGCAGGTGTCCTCTTGATAAACAACAAGAAATGGCGAGCAGAAGCTGTAAGACAAAAGCTAGTTGAGCTGACTGATCGAGAACACCAGCATGTGAGTGAGGGAGACCAGTCCATCCTCAATATGCTCTTTCAAGACAGCTACATTCCTTTAGACCATTGCTATAATTTCCAGATAGGCTTTGACAGTGGGGCTGCCTTACATGGACATGAATTTATCTTCGATATTCCCCTGAAGCCTCTGCCGGCAATCTTGCATTATCTATCTCCAGACAAGCCTTGGAACACTTATTCGGTTGGGCGTTTGCGTGAGATTTGGTGGCACTATCATCTGATGGAGTGGTCTACCATCACTGAGAAATGGCGTCAGGCTGGCCTTGCCTATCCAGTCGCAGTTTACCAGCCAGTGATGACTTGTGTCACCCTAACTAATTCTTGGTGTCTAGAGAAAATCGATTATCTCGTTCAAGCCCTGCCTAAGGTGCATTTCTACATTGCAGCCTATACGATGATGGCACCTGAACTCATGCTCTTATCGCGTTTTGAAAATGTTACCCTCTATCCCAACACCTTCCCCCTCTTGGTTGAGAGACTGATTCAGCAGGCAGATGTCTACCTCGATATTAACCATGATAAAAAACTAAGTGTCGTTTATGACTATGTTTCACGCTTTGATAAACCACTCTTGACTTTTGAGAATACCAAAGCTCAAGAACTGGCTGAGAGTGCCTATGCAGGTATTTTCTCAGCAGAAAGACCGGAAGAAATGGTAGTAGCTCTGAAGGCTTATCTGGAGGAGAAATCTCAGCAAGACTGAGATAAGGATTTAAAAGGGCTAAGAGAGAAGTGCTGGATTGGTTCCGTATAACATGATGATAGAAAGATAAAAAAGAACAAGGAGGAGCTAGTGAGAAAGTTAATTTCATCAATTGCAGTAAAAAAAGGGATAGGTACCCTGTTTTTGCTCTTTATTTATGTGCTCGGAAGTCGTATCGCTCTTCCCTTTGTTGACCTCAATAGTCGAAATTTTCTCGGAGGAAGTGCAGCCTATCTGGACTTTTCAGTAGCCCTGACTGGTGGAAATCTTCGCAATCTCTCTCTCTTTTCCATCGGGCTTTCACCTTGGATGTCAGCTATGATCTTGTGGCAGGTCTTTTCCTTTTCAAAGAAACTGGGTCTAAACTCTGTTCCTTCAGAGGTTCAGGATAGAAGAAAAATGTACTTGACGCTAGGAATTGCCTTGATTCAGGCCTTGGCCTTGACTACAAACCTTCCTGTCCAAGCTCCCTACAATCCTTTCTTGGTCTTTCTCCTCAATACCAGTCTCTTGGTTGCGGGGACCTTCTTCTTAGTTTGGTTGTCTGACATTAATGCGACTATCGGAGTTGGAGGCCCTGTCGTTATTCTCCTTGCGAGTATGGTGGCTTCTCTCCCACAGGATATTATCCAGTCGATCCAAGTTTATAAAGTCTCCCCTTGGATACTTTTCCTTTTACTGGTGCTTGGGCTGATTTTTACCTACCTAGTCGTTTTGTTTTATCGGGCAAGATACCGTGTCCCTATCAATAAAATTGGCCTCCATTCTCGCTTTAAACGCTATTCGTATTTGGAGATCATGCTCAATCCTGCGGGAGGCATGCCTTATATGTATGTTATGAGTCTCATGGGTTTACCTTCTTATCTCTTGATTTTACTTCAATATCTGGATAAGGGCAATCCTCTCTACTCTGCTATACTGGAGCAATATGCTATGGGAAAACCCTTATGGATCTATGCCTATATCCTTATCCTCTTTGTCTTTAGCATTGCCTTTGCCTTTGTCAATGTGAGTGGTCAACAGATTGCAGATCGGATGAAACAATCAGGAGATTACATCTACGGAGTCTATCCTGGTGAGGATACCAGTCGCTTTATCAATCGCTTGGTTCTACGATTTGCTCTGATAGGTGGCCTTTTTAATGTTACCTTGGCAGGGCTTCCAATGTTGTTTGTCTTGCAGGATGAGGGTTTGTTAAAAGTTAGTATGATTCCCGGACTCTTTTTAATTTTGAGTGGTATGCTCTTTACGATTCACGACGAATTGCAGGCGCTCAGACTAAATGAAAGGTATCAGCCACTATTTTAGGAGATTTTGATGTATTATTTTATCCCAGCTTGGTATGGCAAGGAGCGTCCCTGGCATGCCGATTTGACACCTTGGTATTTTTCTCATTTTAAGCTAGAATTTGATGATACCTTCAATCAGATTCGTCTGATGCAGCGCCAAGGAATTCCTGCTCAGGTCCTCCTCCTGTCCTATCAGCCTCATCTGCGCTATTTTGTCCATCGTCAAGGTATTTTAGAAGCACAGGTCGATTCTCTTTTTGATGAATTGCAGGATTTTCACGAGATTCGACCGCAGGTCTTGCAGGTCAGAGATATTGAGTGGGAAGAGGACTGCGAGTTTGTTTACAGTCCCTTTACCATTTTAGTTTTGAGGAATGGCAAGCCCTATGCTCAGGTGGAGCATGGGATAGAAGGTTTTATCAGTACGATTCAGTATTTCAAGGGAGATGGACTCTTGTCCGCCAACTACCTGATGGATGATCGGGGGCTGGTCTCCAGTGTGATTTACTACGAAGATGGTCAGGCTATCTACCAAGACTACCTCAATCCCAAGGGACTGTGGCAGTTTAGGGAGCACTTGCACGATGGGGGGCGTATCGAGGTCAATCCTATCTTTGCTTTTCGCTTCCAAAAAGAGACTTACAGAGATATGGGAGAATTGATTGCTGAGTTTTTTGAGAAGAGATTGGCTCAACTCCCAGAGGAAGAAGCAGTCTATTTTCTGCCTGCTTGTGATCACCACAATGCTTTCCTTGTAGATCGATTGCCTCGCCAAACCACCAAGGTTCTCAGTCTTTTTATCGGACGAAATCCTCAAGAGCAACTACCTCAGTTGGTGGATTTGTTGCCTAAGGTGGACCTAGTTCTGGTTGATAGGGAGGACACCCTGTGCTTGGCTCAATCTGACTTTCCAGAACAAGCAGAGAAGTTCCATCATTTATCGCCTTTTGATACCCGCTTGGAGTTGGGAAAGAGCCAGACTCGAAAAGAGTCGCTCCTCTACTATCAACTTGACTTTGAGCAGGGGATAGATGATCAAGCTCTCTATCAGGTCTTGCATTTCCTTTCTGAAAATAAGGATACAGAGCTGGTCTTTGGAGCCTTTGCTGCTGATCAAGAAGAAATGAAGCATTTGGAAACACGAGTTGCAGAGCTGGTCGCAGAGCGGTTTAAAAATCAGGAACTGGAGAAGGAAGTAGATTACCAAGGAGCCGAAAATCCGCTTGAGGATAATCGCCATCAGGCCATGCGCTATTCGTTTGTCAATATGAAGGATGAGTCGGAGTTAATCAAGCAGTTGGAATTTGTTCGTTTGATTGTCGATCTGAACAGTCAGCCTCTCCTTTATACCCAGATAGCGGGAATCAGTGCTGGCATCCCTCAAATCAACAGGGTCAAAACAGAGTATGTCAGCCATAAGAAGAATGGGTATCTGTTGGAAAATATTGCGGACTTTGCGCAAGCGGCCCATTACTATCTCGATAGCCTGCAAGTATGGAACGACTCCCTGATTCATTCGATTGAAAAATAAAGGAACATACTGGGGAGCAATTCCTAATCAAACTAGAAAAGTGGCTGGAGGAGGTGACTCATGGAAAAGAAGTATAAGATCTTGCAAATCGGTCCAGAGGATTGGCAAGATACACTTGCCCTACCAGCCCAACTAGACTGGTACCATGTTCTTCCAAATACACCGTCTGCCATTCAGAAAATTATGGATGAGAATGACCTAGAGCACTTTCATGCTGTCATTCTTACGGATGGAGCTTATTTAGGAGATTTGTTGCCTTTTTCATCTAGCTTGGAACCCTATACGGTTTTCTATCCAGAACAGTTTGTAAGTCAAGATAAAAACATTCAGGACCTCATAAAACAGCACTGCATGCAAGCGATGGACCTGTCAGACCGACAGGGCTTTGTTCGAGACCTTTCCACCTCCCTCTTTGAAGGTGGTTATGGGGACAAGCTGAGTCCGGCTGCGATACGGATTCATCCGAGTTTTCAAGGATCTGCCTCTTATCAAGGATTTGAGTATCTGGAGCTGGAAGGTGATTTTGGCAAGAACTATACCCAGCTAACCTCTTGGGCCTATAATCAGTTTGCCCAAGCCCATGCTCCAATCGAACTCTGGCTCGAATATGAAAAGACTGAGACGGTAGACTTGCGCCTGCGTTTGCGAAAATTCCCAGCAGGATCTATCTCAGAGATTAGCCAGGAAATCCTCCTCGAGGAAGCAGACTTTGCCCAAGCAGTCATTGTAGAACAAGACTATGACGCTTATCTGAGCATTTCTCTTGAAGCGCGTGGTCAGGGAAAGTCAACATCGGCAATCTCCACCAACGCTGGAGCCGGAAACAGTTTGGAAAATTTGTTCTCGGAGGCAATATCCTGCATGACAAAAAACGTGAGGAAATTAACTATTTCTTTCACCCGGGGGATTTCAAACCTCCTCTAGCAGTCTATTTTTCAGGTTACCGTCCCGCGGAAGGCTTTGAGGGTTACTGGATGATGAAGAATCTCCAATGCCCTTTTCTCCTCTTTTCGGACCCCCGATTAGAAGGAGGAGCCTTTTACCTAGGAACTGAGGAATTGGAAGATAAGATTCAAGCAACCATCCAGTACTATATAGACTATCTAGGTTTGGATAGAAGTGACTTGATCTTATCTGGGCTATCCATGGGAACCTTCCCAGCACTCTATTATGGTTCTCACTTTGAGCCCAAAGGAATCGTAGTAGGAAAACCATTGACAAATCTAGGGACCATCGCAAAGAGGGGCCGACTAGAAGCGCCAGGAGTTTTCCCGACCAGCTTTGATGTCTTGCACCTTCAGACAGGAGGAGTGAGCCTAAAAGACATGAAGGAATTGGATCAGCGCTTTGGACCCGATTTAAAAAAGCTGATTTTTCCCAGACGACCTTTGGTCTTTCTTACATGAAAGACGAGGATATGGATAGTGGTGCCTATGACCAGCTAGTGGAGACACTTTGTCAGACAGGAGCCAAGATCTTGTCCAAAGGAACCGCAGGTCGACACAATGATGACACAGGTACAAACGTTGCCTGGTTTATTCATTTTTACAAGATGATACTAGAAGAATACGGAAGAGGTGACACATGATTATCATCAAGAGAGAAGATATTAGGTGGGGCGAGATGGGAGCCACTTATCTTTATGGTAGCCAGATTGTCTATCATAAAGATGGCCGTGTCACACTAAAAAATCCTTTGCTGGCTTCAGGAGAAACCCTTAAAACCTGGTTTTCCAGTGTCAACTATCAGGCCACCAGAAGTCAGCCGAGTCTCCCTCTTCTAAAGAAAAATCACACCTACCGCCTATCTATGAAGATGCGAGTTCAACCAGCTAATGGCCTTTACATCAAACTGACCTTTTTCAACCGTTATGAGGAAATCGTCGAGGAGAAGATTGAAAGGCAATTTTCCTTTACTTTTACCTACCCTGAGACGGCCTACACGTATCGACTTTCCTTGATTAGTGCAGGATTTGAGGCTCTTGATTTTGCTTCGTTTTCTATTGAGGAGGATGCTGGTGTTTAATCATTTTTATCAGGAAAGACAACTGAGAAGGGTCAAGAAACTGTTAAGCCAAATCAATGACCTCAAAGAAGAGATGGCTGCTCTCAGTGATGCGGAAATGGCTGCTAAGACAGAGGAATTTCGCCAGCGTCTTGCCCAAGGAGAATCCTTGGATGAGCTGTTGGTAGAAGCCTATGCCCTTGTACGTGAGGCAGACAAACGTGTCTTAGGTCTCTTTCCTTATGATGTGCAGGTCATGGGCGCCATTGTAATCCACCAAGGAAATGTGGCAGAAATGAATACGGGTGAAGGCAAGACCCTGACTGCAACCATGCCCCTCTACCTCAATGCTCTAACGGGTAAAGGCAGTATGCTGATCACGACCAATGACTATCTAGCTAAACGAGATGCAGAAGAAATGGGACCGGTCTACCAATTTTTAGGTCTAACTGTCGGTCTGCCCTTTTCAGAGGATCCAAAAGAGGACTTGACTGCCGCAGAGAAAAGAAAAATCTACACCTCAGATATCGTCTACACGACTAATAGTGTACTGGGATTTGACTATCTTAATGACAATCTTGCTTCTACTAGTGAGGGGAAGTTCCTGCCTCCCTTTAACTATGTCATCATTGATGAAATCGATGACATTCTACTCGATAGTGCCCAAACCCCCTTGATCATCGCAGGGTCTCCCCGCGTCCAGTCTAACTATTATGGGATGATTGATACCCTAGTGACGACCTTGGTTCAGGGAGAAGACTACATCTACAAGGAAGAAAAAGACCAAGTTTGGTTGACCCGAAAGGGAGCCCATACGGTTGAAGGATTCCTAGGAATCGATCATCTCTACAAGGAAGAGTACGCAACTTATGTTCGGCATCTGGTCTATGCTCTCAGAGCCCACACGCTTTTTACCAAGGACAAGGACTATCTGGTTCGAGGGCAAGAGATGGTTTTGTTGGATAAGGGAACAGGACGTTTGATGGAAATGACCAAGCTTCAAGGAGGTCTCCATCAAGCCATCGAAGCCAAGGAACATGTGAAACTCTCTCCTGAAACCAGAGCCATGGCTTCTATCACCTACCAGAGTCTCTTTAAGATGTTTCGCAAAATCTCAGGTATGACAGGAACGGGAAAGGTGGCAGAAAAAGAGTTTTTCGAAACCTACAACATGTCTGTCATTCGTATCCCGACCAATCGCCCACTTAGGCGAATTGACCATCCGGACAATCTCTATGTAACCCTTCCTGAGAAAGTGTATGCTTCTCTTGAAGCAATCAAGACCTATCACTCCAAAGGCAATCCACTCCTGGTCTTTGTCGGATCTGTAGAAATGTCTCAACTTTACTCGTCCTTGCTCTTGCGAGAAGGGATTTCCCACAATGTCCTCAATGCCAATCATGCGGCGCGTGAAGCCCAAATCATCGCAGAGTCTGGACAGATGGGGGCAGTGACTGTTGCAACTTCTATGGCAGGTCGAGGCACAGATATCAAACTCGGTCCAGGCGTCGCAGAGTTGGGTGGTTTGATAGTGATTGGTACCGAGCGAATGGAGAGCCAACGGATTGACCTGCAAATCAGAGGGCGATCTGGCCGTCAGGGCGATCCAGGTATGTCTCAATTTTTCGTGTCGCTTGAAGATGATGTGATCAAAAAGTTTGGGCCGTCTTGGGTTCATGACCTGTATCAAGACTATCAAGTAGAGGACATCAGGAAACCCAACCTACTCAAGGCTAGTAAGTACCGCAATCTTGTCAGAAAAGCTCAAGAGGCTAGTGATAGTGCCAGTCGCTCAGCGCGCAGACAAACCTTAGAGTATGCAGAAAGTGTCAATATCCAGCGCCAAATGGTCTATAAAGAAAGAGATCGCTTGTTGGATGGGAGCCGTGATCTAGAACATATCCTTGAGGACATACTGGCAGACTATATCAAACAAATCTCAGAAAAAACCTATAGCAGTCCCCAAGAGCTCTTTCACTTCATCGTGACCAATATTAGCTTTGGGATGAGAGAATTACCAGCTGATTTGAACCTGTCCGATGCGAATCAGATTCGGGATTTACTAGAGGAGATAATAGCCAAAGAAATCGCAGCTAAAAAGGAAGTCCTCCAACCTCACCAACTCTATGACTCTTTTCTGAGAATATCCATGCTCAAGGCTATTGATGACAATTGGGTTGAGCAAGTCGACTATCTGCACCAACTCAGTCTAGCGATTGGGAGCCAGTCAGCTTCTCAAAAGAACCCTATCGTGGAGTACTATCAGGAAGCCTATGCTGGATTTGAAACCATGAAGCAACAAATCCGTACAGATATGGTCCGAAATCTCCTCATGGGGATTGTGGAAGTAACGCCCAAAGGGAAGATTCTTACTCATTTTCCATAAAAAGAGAATCAGATGACAATTTACAATGTAAATCTAGGGCAGGATTGACGGAGTCACATAGGCAGTCCCAGAAGTAGACTAGTCTAATAAAATATGCCAACAGCTATGTGAGTTTCTAGTTTTAGCACTAGTCTAGCTGTTTGGCTGAAGTTGATGGAAGTACTTGACTCAGTTTTTTCCTTTCTCGATTTAGATATATTGAGTAGTACGTTTGTTATTAGGAGGAAGTATGACAAAAAAAGATCTATTTTACAAGGATGTCGAAGGACGCATGGAAGAGTTAAGCAAGGAGCTCTTAAGAAAGAAAAGCCTAGCCAAGGAGAAAAGATCAGTAAAACTTTCTCTATTTTACTTGGCTTGCTCATCCTTATTAGCCTGATCTTTACATTATTAGGAATCTTGAGGTGAGACATGATGGAAGTTTTGATGATTGTAGGAATAATCCTAGCCGTCGCCTTGATTGTCCTGATTCTCATCCAACCTCGCCAAAGCCAACTCTTTTCCATGGATGCGACCAGCAATATCGGAAAACCAGGCTACTGGCAGAGCAATCGCTTGGTAAAAGTTTTAACTCTCTTGATTAGCATAGCCTTGTTTGTATTGCTCCTCGTTTTTATGGTGGTGACCTATCAGTAAGGACGTGATTCCATTCACAGATGAGGAATGCTAGACACGAAAAAAAGATACAAGCGAACCGGAGGAAAATATGGAACAACAAATGAATGAAAAAATTATTGAAATCGTGCATCAAGCCAATGATATGATCCCAGTTGAGTGGGATGATTTGTATATTGTAATCGAGATGGATAAAACCTATAGTGGAGAAGCATATTTTTATTTTAAATATAAAAATCAATACCATTACCATCTTGAAATGTCAGAAGATTTTGGTCTATCTATGGTAGAAGTTTTAAACGAGAATAAGATTTTATTTAAAAAATCTGAAGAACTGAAAAAGGTGTTTGTTGAAAATGACTTGGCAGATTGGTATATTTGTATCATTCATCTGGATGAAAACAATAAGTTATCAGTAGACTTTGACTACGCGCCATGGTTGGAAAGTAGTTTTGGACCAGTAGCTCGTATGAACTTTTTCAGATATCAATTTCTTGGTTTTGAGCCAAGAAACAAAAAAGAACTAGAACAGTTCAAAGCAATGGAAGCCTTTCAGCAGGAACATAACGGAAAATAGTTTTCTTGGATAAAAGACCATCTTTAAGGTGGTCTTTTGTGGTTTAACAAACGCTGATCCATAGGTTTTGTGGTATACTGAGATTGTAGAGAAAGGATGCTGAAATCCAAATCGGAGGATAAAATGGAAAAACAAATTAACGAAAAAATTCTCGAAATCGTGCATCAAGTAAATGATATGATTCCAGTTGAGTGGGATGACTTATATATTAATATTGAATTAGATAGAACTTTGAGTGGAGGGATTTACTTCTTTTATAAGATTTTGAATGAGTACCAATACTTTTTAGATATTCCAGGACTATACTCGCTGTCAAGTGATTTATTTGATAAGGAGTATGATATTTTGTTTGAAAAAGCTCAGGAATTAAAAAAAGTTTTTATGGATAATGAGTTAGCAGATTGGTATTCTTGTATTATTCACTTAGATGAAAATAACAAGTTATCAGTAGACTTCGATTATGCGCCATGGTTGGAAAGTGGTTATGGTCCAAGTGCTCGAATGGACTTGTTTGAGTATAAATACTTAGGCAAGCAACCAGCCAACGAAAAAGAACTAGAACAGTTCAAGGCTATGGAAGCTTTCCAAAGAGAGCATAATAGTAACTAGAAACATGGAGTTGAACGACGATTAGATTATTGATTGTCGCCATGTTTTTGGTGATGTTAGACCGATAGTTCTTGAAGCTTTGGAGCAAGAATATTTGAAGAAGATGATAGAAAAGTGATTTTTAGAAGGTAGGAATTGGCGGAAGTGCTTGATACAAAAGTAGAGAAGAATGGTTTGACATTTTACGGGACATTCTCAGAAGGTTTCTTTGAGGAATGGTTTAAAATTGTAAATGTCCTGTCTTCAAAGAGATGGATACGAGATGGTCTGCTATTGCAAGTCGGCTTTAGCATATATAAACTTGTTCAATTAAATATAGACCAATTTAGGATAATGTCAGTCAACTATGAAACAAATCCCTTTAAAGAGTTTACGGATGATTTGACCTTGGCTCTTTGGATTCAGGGTGAACAAAGTAGACTGGTTAAAGAGCTCGATATTGAAGCTTCTGATATCCGATTTGATGAGAAAATAGTATTAGCCAAAGGTGCCTTTGAGGGTAACCATTACTATTTGCAGAGACAAGACACTGATAAAAAAGGTGATTCGGGCTGGTTTATTGGCTATCAAAATCAAGATACTGCTGGTTTTGTCAGTATATATGCTTTTGAAATATTGAAAATGAATCCAAAACTAATAAAAGTTTTGATCCTACCTGTGAACTACTTAGTGGTGGTTAATGGTGGAGATATTCAAACGATTCTGAATGAGCAAGATGAGGAAATTTTTTCCGCTTCATAAAGTTATCCAACTTGTTTGGGGAAGAAAGCAACCTATTTTAGATTTTCTAGCTAGTGAATGACGAATGGCATCTAATAGTCTTATCTATGAACTCAAAAGGAAAAAAATGTTAGCAAACTTTGTAAAAGTAGTAGACATGCTCTAAGAAGTCATTGAAAAATATAAGGAAATTGCTAAAGAATACAGATTTGAGCTAGGATTTACAAAGGAGTGGAGAGATGAATTTAGACAGCAGAGTTGAACAAGCTTTGCAAGCTATAAATTTTGTGGAGCGATATAAGGAGCTTTCAGATAAATTTAGCTTAGATAGAACGCCTAAAGACAAACGCTTAAATATTATTACAGGCGAGTTGATATTTGATGTTTTTGAAGATTTAGGGTATAGAGCTAAATTTGATGGGCGTGAAAAATTCTTTTATATTGAACCTATTAAAGAAAATGGTTATACTTTTGGATTCCATATTAGTATCTTTAAAGGATTAGTAGAATTGATATGGGTTGTTAGGGACTCTCAAAACAAAGTTATACTAGGGACTCCTCTGATGGAGTTTTCTAGGAGGCTCATCTCTCCGGACTATAGAATCATGGATCCAGTGACTGCTGACTATGATGACTTTGAAAATGTCATGAAAATTGCTTTTGAGATGTACGAAGACTTTAAACAGGCTTTTATGAAGATTGTGGCGGAGGATTAATAGATGTTAAAAAATTTTGTTAAAGTGGCAGACATGCCCCAAGAAGTGATTGAAAAATACAAAGATCAAGTCCCAGCTGAGTTGATTCAAATTTGGCAGGAAGATGGTCTGGGAACTTTTTTAGATGGTTATCTAAAAGTCATCAATCCAGATGACTATCTTGAACTTCTCCAAGATAGTTATTTCAGAGGAGATGTCGCTTTTCCTATGTTCGTAACAGCTTTTGGAGATGTTATTACTTGGGAGGAGAATGCCTATGTGGGAATTGTCCAATATAATATTCAGGATTTAGATATTATGATTAAGCGTATGGATCGTTTCATAGAGTATGTTGATGATGAAGATTTCAAAGACGATTATTTTGATATTCCACTCTACAAAAAAGCTGTTGCCAGATATGGTCAATTAGCCTACAATGAATGTTTCGGTTTTGTTCCTTTGCTGGCCTTGGGAGGTGTCAAAGATGTGGATCATATGGATAAGGTAAAAGTCTTGGAGCATATTTACCTTATGTACCAACTGACAGGCGGAGTGTTTGACGATTGATAATAAGTAACCACCCTTTGGGGTGGTTTTCTTGTAGTTTGATAAAAGCTTGTACATACGGTTTATGGTATACTTGGATTATAGTGAAACGATGTTAAAATCCAAATCGGAGGATAAAATGGAAGAACAAATGAATGAAAAAATTGCGTTTTTAAATAAATACACGCTATCTTCTGAGAAAAAAGTAGAGTTTATAACCGATAAATCTACTATTTTGAATGCTCCTATTCCAGAATATTGGAAAGATGCTTTTCTAACTGATGATTTAGACGATAGAAAAGCAGTTATTCTAGGAGTTTGGAGGAAATATCTTGCAAGGGAATTGAGCAATACTATTCTTTATCTACAAACATATCTGACTGATATTGAGTTGATGAGAATTGGAGAAGAGTATTCTATTTTGTATACAATTCTTAGTTACAAGGCTCAAAAGACAGCTTTCTACGAAGGGAAAAACCCACTATCTGAATCAAATTTTGGTGAAAAATTTGATTGTCCAGTTGAAAATATAGATAAAACAATTGTAGACTTTTACACAAAAGTTCATAATGGTTTTTATTACTATCCGAGTAAAACAATGGGCTTGGATAGCACTGAAAATATCGATTCCATGGCTGATTTTGAATGGGAATATGAAGACCAGCTGGAGATGGATTTGACCTCTTGCTACAACTTTTTCAGTAATGGCATGGGGACCTATGTGGTACTTGGTTTAAACCAAGATCTGGAGACAGGAGCCTATCTTTGGTCCGACAAAGAGCTTCCTAAAGGAAACTTAAATTTTTGGGATATCATTGATGAATGGATTATCATTGGTTTGGATTTTTAGGTTTTTGAATTAAAATTGAATGACCAAACGAGGCAACCTGAATTAGTTGTTGATTTAGATACAAACCAAGTTGTACACTTTAACTTTACTAATAGGTAGGAAAATATGTTTAAAATAATAAAAAAAGAGTATAATCAGCAAGAGGAGTTAATATATAAAACAGATACAAAGGAATTAATAGCTACGCCAACAATAAATAGCGATATTACTTTTAGTTTTATATATTTATTTTTAGGTTTTAATTCAGAAAATATGGAATCCACTCAATTTTGGGGTTATCATAACGACTTTTCTTGGATTAAAAGAAGTTTGGTGTCTCCTAAATCTGATAAAGGTGTTATTATTACAGATAATGGCATTAATGGGGGAGATAGTTTACGCATTGACTATGCTTACAATTGGGAAACATATTATGATGAGCAATCAGGTTGGCTTAAAATTGGCTCTGAAATTTTGAGTGAAGATCTTAGCTATGTTGAATTTTTCAGAAACACTATTGCTGGTATTGATAGGTGCGGTAATATTCAAGAATTTTGGCTTAAACCTAAATTTAAATGATATTAAACTAATTAGACTTTCCAAGAATATGGATTTTCCTGATACGAATAATTGGTCTTCAATTACATCTTGGTTGACTGATCTGTCTTGGATAGAGGGAGGCAACTATACTTTTATTTTCAAAGATTATGATTTCTTTTTTTGACTAATGATGATGAGAAATAGTAAACTTTCAAATGGTGAAGAACTTCTTCCCGATGGAATCAAGTATAAAGAGTATGATGTTTATCCATATCAAAAAGGAGTGCCAAGAGGAACGGAAAGAATTGTTATAGGTGAAGATGGATCCATATGGTATACTCAAGATCACTATTAAACTTTTATAAGAATAAAATAAGGGGAATATAATGTCAAAGAAATTTAATAATAGAACATTTAGAAAGATAGAAGAAATTTATAGCGTTTATTTGCCTGACGAATTTAAAAAAGTTTATGGAAATATGGAGGAACTTCCTGAAAACTGGTATGATTGGAGTGATTTTTCACCTCAGAATGTTAAGGTGTTGAATAGTTATATACAAGTAATAAAAGAAAATATAGCAGAAGACATAGAATATGTTGATTGGAGCGATAATTGGGGAGAAGCTCCAAGCAATTTAGAACTTACAAAAGGAGAAATACTAAGTCGTTTAATGAATTCCCCAACATTATTGCCCATTTTTGGTCATCGGTATATTGCATCATGTAATACTCCAATTTCGCCTGTATTTTCAATTGTTGGTTCAGATATCATTTATTATTCAAAAAGCCTAACTGATTATTTCCATGGAATCACAGTAAGCAGAGAGACAAATCTATCTAATTTACCCCAAATTCCTTTTTGGTCCGATATTGCACAGTAAATGAAGATGTTTTTCCCGTGATTCCAGATGAAGAAATTTTTTCCGCTTCGTAGAGTTACTCGACTTGCTAGGGGATGATCAAGAGCCTGATTTATCTAATTTTCTAGGTAGCGAATGCGGAAAATAGTATCTAATGTTCTTGTCTATAAAGTGAAATGGAGGATAAAATGTTAAAA
>BNJS01003235.1_pt1 | contig 64660 bp, 108 predicted proteins | sample 8540461 | NCBI WGS metagenome assembly BNJS01 (sample SAMD00202454, study PRJDB9452) | human saliva metagenome | isolation source: human saliva | place: Japan
TCAGTTACGTATTGCTGGAACCGCCGCCGTCATCACCGCGTCGAAAACAAAGGCATCACCGCCCAAATCACCACAGGCGAACGCATGTGACCGCTGACGCCCGTGCCACAGTGGGCGGCGCGCGTGTCGCCGTTCCCCAACGCCAACTCGATGAAACGCAAATCCGTCCGGGGCGCCGCTCATCCGCGTACAAAAGTCTGCGCGCAGGGTGGCGCATGGCACAAGTGCCCGCACCGCAGCGGCGCACCGTCGCACCTGGATGCTCCGCACCGGCGCCGTCCGCGTGCTCGTCGGCGGCTACAACCTCCACAGCAAAAACTTTCAACCGTGCCACCCAGGCCATGCGCCGCCAGCTCGGCTCATCATTCAAACTCCTTCGTCTATTCCCGCAGGGCTGTCCAAAGGCATGACCGCCGCCACCCTGACGGTTAACGACGGTGACCATCTCCATCCCCGGCGCGGGACGCGGCGGACGTCCGTGGACACCGAAAAATTCAGACGGCCGCCATGACGGCGATCACCCTGGCGCCACGCGCCGCTGACCTGCCTCGGCAAAACACGGCTCCATCCGCATCCTGATGGCTACCGCGCACAACTACACCCAGCAGTACATCCCAAAAATCTCGCCTCAAACTCCAACAACCACCCGCTGGCCAACCTCTCCATGGCACTGGGCGCGGATCGAGCACACCTCTCGCAATGGCCGAAGGTTACGCTGTATTTGCCAACGGCGGCTGCTACAGCGTCCGCCTACGTCATCGATGCCGCCAAAATCCACGACCTCGCAAGATCATCTGAAAGCGCAGATGCAGCCCCTCGTCGCCGGAGCAGAAAAACGCACCGCAGGTCATCGACTCCGGCGCAAATCTTTGCCTACATCATGTACAAAATGATGGTGGACGTCGTCAACATGGCATTGGCACGCGGCGCGCTCGCCCTCGGGTTGCCCGACATCGCCGGCAAAAACCGGCACCACTAACGACAACAAAGACGCCCTGGTTCAGTCGTGCTTTCAACCCCGACATCGTCACCGCCGTCGACATCGGTTTTCATGCCAAACCGCGCAGCATGGGATCGCGCCGGCTGGCGGCGGCACCATCGCTGCCCGTCTGGTCGAATACATGCGCCACGCCCCTCAAAGCGCTGCAAACCGAGCACAGGCATGAAAGCACCCGGCGGCGCGTTCCCGCGGCGGCATGAATACTTATAAAGAGCGCCAACCACTCGACTTCGCTGCGCATCGACAACAGCAGCAGCAGCTCGACTCCGACTCGTGCACCATCGGCAAAACCCGCGTCGACACCGACAGCGCGGCGCGGCAGTCGAGCGCGAACCTCAGCGCCGACCAACGTCAAACTAAGACGAACAGGAAATCGCGCCGAGCAAACTGCCGCCCTCGTCAACAACACTCGACTTCTGACGACTCCTTCTAAAACAGCCGCTGCTAATCCATCGTGGCAAAACGGCAGCCCGCGTAAAGCTGTTGTTGTCTCGTTTTCAGACGGCCGCACCCCCACAGACCGTCTGAGAAACACACAAAGGCCGTCTGAAACACCGCCCCCGAACCGCCCAGCAGGCAGTGATAAAGAAATAAAGAGGTCGCACCGCCGCCATGCGGTAGGCATAAAAGATAGCACTACGCGGTTTTCTGACAGCGTCCCAGCAGAAACACCCATCCGATTTGAGGAAACACTCAGTCGGCCACAGGTCAAACTATCACCTCCCCGTCTGCGGGCGCGGCAGCCTTCGAACAATACATCGCACCCGTCAACAGCATCCCCATGCTCACTCTCGAAGAAGAACACAACCCCGCCGAACGCAAATAAGGTGACGTCGAAGCCGCCAAACAACCCATCTCGTCCCACCCACCTGCGTGCCGCCGTCGTTCCCCATCGCCCGCGGTTACGACCGGCTATGGCTGGCCTCAACCAGGCCGACCCTCATCCAAGCTAGCTGCAACATCGGCCTGGCGAAAGCCGTCAAACGCCACGAACCCGACCGCGGCGGCGCGCGCTTCTTCCTTTGCCGTCCGCTCGACCGTCAAAGCCGGAAACTCCACGAATTGATTCCCGAAGAAACTGGCGGCTCGTGCGCGTCGCCACCACCAAACCCCAGCGCAAACTCTTCTTCAACCTGCAGCTCCATGCGCAAATCCCTGTCCGCCCTGTCGCTGAAAGAAGCCCAGGCCATCGCCGACGACCTCGGCGTCAAACGCGCCCGAAGTCATGGAAATGGAACAGCGCATGACCGGCAAAGACGTCGCCCTCCTCGCCGACAACAGCGATTGCGACGAAGACAGCTTTCGCCCCGCATCGACTGGCTGGCCGACACAAACCGAGCCCACCCGCAGATCGAACAGCCTACTCACGCCCTGCAAACCGAAGGCCTGCAAAACGCCCTTCGCCAGACTCGACGAGCGCAGCAGACGCATCGTCGAAACCCGCTGGCTGCAAGACGACGGCGGCCCCACCTCCACCAGCTGTGCCGCCGAATACGGCGTCTCCGCCGAGCGCATCCGCCAAATCGAAGCAGCCACGCATGTAGAAACTGCGCGGCTTTCTCGCCGAAGGCGCTGAACAACAATAATCCGCCAGCGCCGTCTGAAACCACAAAAACCTCTCGTCCCAACATCCCCTCTCCTCGTGACTGCCCTCAAACCGAGCACACGACAACAAAAGGCCGTCTGACAAGCGCCACCCGTTTCAGACGGCGTTTTGCACAGCGCGCGCTGCACTTTACGCCACAATCCGCGCGTCCAACCACTCATAAAGCGCTTTTCAACATATGCTGACAGGCAGCTGGTCGCACTGTCACTATGCGCGAAGACGGCAGCGTCGATCTCACCTCGAAAACTGATCGACTCGCGCACATCGCTTAACGGCACCGACGCCCTCGTCATCGCCGGCACCACCGGGCGAATCCGCCACCCCATCCATCGGAACAAACCCTGGTCATCGAAACAGCCGTCAGACTCACGCCGCCAAACGTGAACTCACGTCGTCGCCGGCACAGGCGCCAACAACACCATCGAAGCCGTCGAACCTCCCAAGTTGCGCAAAGCAGGCGCCGGACGCCACACTCTCCAGCCGTCCCCTTACTACAACAAACCTCGCAGGAAGGTGGGCATCTACCGCCACTTCAAAACCATCGCCGAAACCGTAGACATCCCTATGATCATCTACAACGCACCCGGCCGCACCCGTCGTCAACATGAACAACGACACCATCCTGCGCCTTGGCACGAAATCCCTCCTACCACGCGCGCGTCAGTGCGAAGCTGAAGAAGGCGCCCCGCCCGCGAAATCGACCTCATCAACCGCGCCCCTGGAAGGTTTCTCGTCGTCTACTCCGGCGACGACCGCACCGCCCTGCCTCTCCCGCTCTGCGGCGGCCACGGCGTCATCACCGTCGCCGCCAACGTCGCCCCCAAACCCCTCGCCGACATGTAGCCGCGCCGCCCTCACCGGCAACATCGCAGCAGCACGCCGCCCGAACGAACAACTCATCCTCCGTTTACGACGCCACGTTCCGCGGGCGAACCCAGCCCCGCTGCACCCAAATGGCAGCCGCGCAACTCGGGCGTTCAACCGAACACGTCCGCCCGCCCATCATCATCACACTCTGACGGCCAAAACAGCGCGCGCTGCATTGCAAAACCGCCGGACTGATTTGATTTCATCCCACACGGAGTCTGACGAATCCCATCAAACCCGCTGCATTCGCCATCGCCCCCATCGGCTCCCTCAGCCTGCTCTGGCAGCAAAAAGAACAACCCAAACTCGACTGGCCAGCTTGGTCAAAACGCAAATCGTCAGCCCTGAAGTCCCGCCCGCACCTGAACAAACGCTAACCAGGGCACCTCTACCACTGCTCCGCCGGAGCGGCAGTACGCGCCAGCGCGACTTCAATCTGCAACAATCGCCGCCAAACAAAACCGCCGCCGGACAAACCGTCCTCGGCAGCGTCAAAGCGCCAAATGGAACGCGACGGCAGCCAGCGCGCTGGCTCACCGTCTCCGGCAAACAGCCCGCCGAACTCTGGCCGCTGCTCAGCCTTTTTGGCAGGAAAGCGTTTCACCATCGCCTCCGAAGAAACTCTCCATCGGCCAAATGGAAACCTCGATCATGGAAACCGCGCCAAACCTCGCCGGCGGCGGCCTGCGCAGCATCCTCGAAAATCGGTCCCGGCGGCATCTCATCACCAGCGAACGCGACAAATCATCATCCGCGTCGAAAAAGCGCCGCAAACGGCGCGCCACTGACATCTTCTTCTTTGCCCACAGTTATGGGCTCAGACGCGAAACCTACGCTGACCGCAAAAGAAACCACCATGTGGCAGCGCCCTGCGCCAACGACCCCAACTCCTGAAGCCGCCTCTCGCCCGCTTCATGCAATACTCGGCGCCGACGAGCAGCAAATCCAAAACCAGCCCAGCAACAAAACCGCCGACAGCGGCAGCGCGGCCGGTCTTGCTAAAACTCGAAATTACGCAGCCTCCTCTGTCGGGCGAGCTATCAGCGCAACTGGCGCTGCACCGCTCGCTCGACCCGCATCGGCCTGAACCGTTATCGTGGCCAAAAACACCGAAAACACGCCTTCCTCGTGCAGCCCGCACAAAACGAAAGCACCCTCGGCGTCAGCACGAAAACCCGGCCTCACTCGGCCGCCTGTTCGGCGTAGCCCCTGAAGCCCAACAGCTTCCCGAACTGATCGTCTTCGTCAGAACCCACTGCCAACGGCGCGCCCGCAAATCACTCAACAGCACGGCAGCCGCCACAGGATCGTGCTTCGCAGCTCTACCTGGCTCGCCCGCCCGCACACCGGAACTGCGCTGACTCGCGCATCTCGCAGTGTCGTCTGAAAACCCCGGAAAGGGCTTTTCAGACGGCCTTTATCGCAAACCTTGCTCAAACCCTCCGAGGCCGTCTTTCGAAAACAAACGCCGCCGCTGGTCCCGCGCGCAGACGGGAATCTTTTCGCGTGCGGAAACGTTTCGCGGACAACAAATACCGTTTTGCGCGCGCATGAAGATTGCCGCCTCGCACGGGAATGACGGTACGGGCGGTGAAAGCGGCAAAGACGCAAAACCGCACCTTTTGCAGACTGCACAACCCGTTTGAAAAGCCAGCGTCTGGTAAACACGCAGCGGCAAGGTTCGTCCTGCCACTGCTCCGTTGTTCGCGTCGTTTGTTCGAACAGAGGGCAGGCGCAGGCTTTCAAACGGCCTCTGCAGCTCGCGAAGCCGCTGTGCGGATATCGTCTGAAACCTGTTCCCATCCCGCCCTGCGGGCCGCACCAGCTTTGCAGCGTGCAAACGGCAACTTTTGCAGGGCTCTCGGCACAGAGTGCAAAGTTCTGGTGACTGCCGTTCTCCTCATCCCTCCTCGCGCGAGCCGCATGGCGGGCGCAGGAGGGGGAGTGAAATGCGGCGGCGGGACGAAAGAGGCCGCGAATGTTTCAGACGGCCCCTGCCGCCTCGTCCTGAAAGCGTGCCTCAAAACCGTTTGGACACATAACCAGGAAAACGCGGCTCGCGGCGGCGGTAGTAGACAATGCATAAGGCCAGATACGACCAAGTCCAGTTCAGACGCGGGTGAAGCCTTCCACGACAGCTTTTCTGTGTCCGGCCGAAACACGGACGGAATATTCCGCAGTCGCGGCGGCGGATGTCGAAGAAATCTTCGGCGCGGTAGAGGCTGCGGCGGATGCTGCCGTTGAGCGAAGTCGCGAAACCTTCGCCGCCTGACCAGTGGCGCGTCCAGCCCGCGCGCAGGCTGCCGTGGCGGTAGGCTTCCGAGGGTCGCGGCGCGCTTTTGCGCCCGCGCCCGCGCCGAAAAACGAAATACCGCTGCGGCGAGCCGTGTACACCAGCGCGACAGCGCGCCGCCGTGGCTTGCGCCGCCGAGATGGTCGCGCTCCCCATGCCGCTTGTAGCCCCGTGGTCTCGCCAGCCTGGTGAACAGCATGGTCTTCGCCGACAGATTGGTGCGAATCGGCGCAGCACGCTTTCGCTCCTGCGGTGTGCGAAATAGGCCGTGTGCGCACTGAAAGCGTCGGCAAAACTGGCATCAGCGAGGTCTCGCCGCTGCCGCGTTGGTGGTATATACCGGCCCGGCTTCGATGCGGGCGTTCAAATCGTCGTAATCGTGCGCGCGTCCCAATAGAATTTGCCGTGCACGGACGCCCGCGCCGCCGCCGCTCAGCGTGCGTCGCGCGGCACTGTTTTGCTGGCCGAGGCTTCGTAGCCTGCGAGTGCGCGCGCGCTTCGGGAAAACGCCACGGGCCGTGTATATTTCCGCGCTTTCGGCGCGCGGCCGACATTGCGCCCGGCGATAGTAGGCGTCGGCGTCGTCAACCGCCAGGGCGCGTTCGCGTTTTGAGGAGCTAGGCGAAAAACCGTCGAGATAGGCGGCGGACCGGGCGGCAAAATCGCACCAGCCTTTCACGTCTCGCTACTTCGGCGGCAGCTTCGGCGCGTTTCGGCCGCTTTGCGACAGGGTCAGCGCCAGTTGCAGGCGCATCGGGGCGTAACCGGTTTTGCGCGAGAATGGCAGCGCAGCTTTTCCTCGCGCGCGGGCATGGCTGGCCGCCCGCGCGCAGCAGGAAGGGATTCATGTAGGTTTCGAGTTATCGGCGCACTGCGCCGCTGTTGATCGTAAACGGTGGCGGTAGAGCGGGCAGCAGGAAGCGGATGCTGCCGGTCTGCTGGCGGCAGCCACGGCGGTGTCGAGGCGTTTTGCAGCAAATCGGGCTGCGCCACCAGATCGTCTTCGCTCATGCGAGACTGACGCCGTCCCCGCCTCGCTTTCGAAACGGGCGGGCGAGTTTCGTGCCGCATCCGGCGGATTTGGCTGCGGCTGATCGCTGCTCGTCGCCGGGGACGGACAGGGGTACGGCATGAGCGGCTGCGCAGGCGGCGGCGGCGCAGAGTATCAGGACGGATAGCATGGCGCAGAGGCCGTCCCCGCCCGTGCATGGCGTTTCAGTGCAGTGCCCGCGTCCGGCCGGTATGGCGACGGGCGGACGTTTGCTCGGCAAGGCGGACGGGCTTACCGTTTTTCGCGCCGAAGGAGCCGACTGGTGCCGGCGATAGTTTCCATCATTCTCGCGCCACACCAGTTTGTCCTTGAAAACGCCGCCCAACTCGGTCTGCCTTTCGGACCGTGGAAATCGCCCGGCATTTCGGCACTGCGCCTTTTGCAGCCGCTAAACGAGTTGCCGCGATCCGGATAAAGCCAGCAGAGCGTCTTTGGAGGGGTGCCACATCAGTATGCAAGCCGGTAAATCTTCCGTCAGCTGTGCTAAGCCGAAATCAACATTAAATAAAGACGCATTAAGATACTTCCTGCGAGAGCAGTTTCGGTAATATGCCGCATAACCTTTATAGGTGGCCTTGCCGGATACAGTGCACATCATTGGCAGCTGCACAGCTCGCCGTAAGCAAACTCATACGATCCCTCAGTTTCCACTTGGCGTGAAAACGTGGCCGTACCGAAACGTGACATAGCTCGCGTTGCTCTGGGCTAACTTCGGTACCGCCATTTTTATCACTAACTTAAGAATCACCGGCAGTGATTCCTGGACGGACAACGGTGTAATCTTATGCGTTACCGATAAGTGATGACGGAGTCTTTCGTCGCCGCCGACGCTGGTTTTTGCTGCGAGTTAGTAGTGCAGACATACTGGTAGTACCGTAGACATTGCCGCCTGCCGTATGCGGCAGCTTTTGACGGTGCAGTGGGCTTGGAAGGATTGCGGGTTTCGACGGAGTAGTCGGTCGAAGCGAGTAGCTCGGTCGACGGATTGAAGGATCTCGAGGGATCTCGACGGTTTGACTGGTTGCCGCCTCCTGGTTGTTGTTCTGATTGCCGTCGTGCTGGCGTGCTGGCGGAATTTTCGTTCGGCAGGTCGTCGCCAAGCGCAGGCGGCGGCAAGGCTGAGGATACCGGCGGGAAAGCAAGTGCAGTTTCGCCGTTTTCATACTGCAGATTCCTTTACTCAGGTTAACTATTGTAAAACATGTCTTCGACACGGCGGGCATTGTAATGGAGCAAATATACGCTCTGTCGGCAATTTATCGATTGCTCGAAGCAAAAGGCCGTCTGAAAACGAAGCTGCACGAAGCGAACCACAGTATGTTTGCAGACGGCTTTGCTGCCGGGCCGACACCGATATGCGGCGCAGTGCTCGAGCGGCCTATCGATGCCGTAGGATTTCAGCAGCGCGGCGGGTAAGCCGAGTTGCGGCCGCGGAAGGCGCGGTACATATCGTGGCGACTTTGCAGCGAGCCGCCCTGACCCAAGAAGGCGTTGTGTCGAGGAATGCTGCTGCTTGGCGGCTGAGTACGCCGTGTTCTTTCAAAGATAGTGCGTTGCCGTCGGCGGTCATTACTTCCGCCCACAGGTAGCTGTAATAGCCTCGCCGCGTAGCCGCTGCCAGATGTGGCCGAACGATTGGGCGCGGTGTACCCGGTGCAGGTTCGGGCAGCGGCGAGCCTTGCTGCTGCCTCGCGGCGGATTTTTGGTCCCACTGCTTCCGCTTGGCCGCGATATCTCGTGATACAGACGGAAATCGCTGAGGGCAAATTCGGAGCCTGGCGGTTGGTTTTGGCGGGCGGCAGTAGCGTCGGCGGCAATCAGGCCGTCGATGAGCTGGGCGGTAGGGGTTCGCCGGTTTGGTAGTGGCCGAAGCCAGCGGGCAATATTTTGTTCCATACCCGCAGCTTTCCAGCATCTGGTTGGAAATTCCACTGCGTCCCACGGTACGCCGTTGATGCCGGATACGGCGGCGAGCGTTGATTTGGGTGATACTGGTGCAGGCTGCACGAATTGTGGAACAGGGTTACGGCTTCGCCGTGCAAAGCAGGTTGTTGCTGTCGGTCTGATTTGCTGAAGTTGCACACGATAAACGACACGTGTTTTTGCCTCTGCCGCTCGGAAAGGCGGCAGCGGCTGAGCCAGCCTTTCGCCACGCGCCGCCGCGCTTTGGTTCTTCGCGGGCGAAAAAATGTCGGTAAACGATGCGGCGTGGCGGCCGGTCTGTCGTAAATTTCAAAGCGCACGTCGGATGCCACACCGACACGTTCTCTCTCCTCGCGCACGCTGATGCTGTAGAAGGCGGTTTGCTACGGCAAACAGGCTGACAAGACTTTTTCCAGCGGGAAACATGGCCGCAGGTTTCTTTTTATCCACGGCATATGCCTCGGTGTTTTCGGCGCAGGCGGTGTCCTACACTTCGAGCTTGTCGAGGCCGGTTCACGCGCGCGCGTATTCTTGTAGCTCGGTTTTTTAAACCATTGCGCCCTGCTGCGCGTTTTCAAATCGTTGAGAAAAACCCAATACCCGCTGCGGGTTTTTCGGCTCATGCGCGTGGAGAGCGCGTATTCGGCGTAGTTGCGTAGCCCAAGAGTTTGGCCCTGGTGTGCAGGCGTAGCTTCAAAAATTTCTTCGATAACGTGTGTTAGTCCCATTTTGCTGCGCAGCGCGGCGCGGCTGGCGTAGGCGCGGTAGAGTTCGCCGCGCAGCTTTGCGGTTGCGGCAGTAGGTCGCGATGGCGGAGCATGAAGGGTAATCCAGCGTAAAACGGTAGCCCTTTTGCCCTTGCTTTTTGGCCGATTTCGGCGGCAGCGGCCAATGCGTTTTCAGCAGGCTGGTCCAAATCCGCCTTGTCGGCGACGGTCCCTAATGCTTTTCACCGCGTCTCACCAAATTATTGTCAAACTTTGGTGCGCAATTCGCTCAAACGGCGGATGATGTCGTAAACCGCTTTTTCTTTGCTGCAGGCAGCGCCACGCCCGAGAGCTTGAAATCGCAGCGCCAATTCCACTGCCGCCTTTTTGCGCTTGCTGAAAAATCCGCAAACGCCGCGCTGTGTTTCAGCTTTTCAAACGCGCGGTATAGCCCGCATGCTGGCCGCTAGCAAGCCCAATATTCGCTTACTTTTTGGCCCCGGCTGTTTAAACGCGCGGCGCAGGCCGTCGGAGCCGTCGTATGCTCACCAGATGCTCGGCGATGCCCCAGGCGTATTCCAAACTCGGCCGTGATGCCCCTCCAGCGGGCAGGTAAAAGTTTTTCCTAGCGATGTCGGGCAGGCGGCTTAAAAGCTCTCACCGCCTCACGGGTAGCTCAGCAGAAAATCCACCGCCGCAGGATTGATGTGTTCAGCTTGACGTGCGGCAAAGTCGGCAGACGGGCCGAAATGTTAAGAGTGGATTGTTTTTCAGATGCTCCGGCAAGGGCAGCGGCGGCGGCTGCGCGGCGGCAGACAGGGGCAGCGGCAGGCAAACGCAGCGGTAGTGGGCTGCGCCCGTTTGCAGAAAACGGCGGCGGTGTGCAGGGCGGATTTTTCCTTTTGGGTCTGTGGAATACGGCATAATTTTAACGTCTTTGCTGAAATCGGCAAGACAGTCGCGCGCATTTTGCATTCCGAAGCGGAAACTGCGCATATTACCCTGCGCCCGTTTGCAGGCGGGTGGTAGTACGATCTGCGCCGTCTCGACGTTTGCCCTTTCAGACGGCCTTTTAAACGGCCTCCGACAAAGGATAAACCATGTCCCCTGCCCCGCGCTCCTGAATCTGCCGCTTTGGTGGCGGCTGCCGCAATTTGTGCTGTTTCGCCTTTAGCTGGGCAATCGCACAGCTTGTCGAGCTCTGCCTGGCGAGACATTGCGCGGCGACGCGCTGCACCAAAGTTTCGCTTCGCCACATCCGACGGCCAAGGCGGCTGCCGCGTGGAGCCTTTGGGCGCGAAATGCGAGCCCTGCACCCTGCCGCCCGCGCCGTCAGCCAATCCGCTCTGCCGCGACTGGCCGGAGCGGGAATTGAGGCTGTACCTTTGCCGACGGCGTTTACCAAAATGGATGTCAGCGGCGGCGGCTGGACGATGACCACCCGCTACCGCCTCGAAAACGGCCGTGTCGTGCCGCTGTATTTCCGTTGCCCACCTTCCTCCACGCGGGTGCGGCCTCGTTCTGTCTTCGCCGTATACGCAGTTGCCGATTTTCTGTTTCGCCGCCGTCTGCGTCGGGCGTCCGAGGCTTAGCAATACAAAAAGGCCGTCTGAAAACCTCGAATCGGAGTTTTCAGACGGCCTTTTTACAGGTCGGAGTTATGCCTCGCGCGTACTGTTTTAACAATTCGCGGAAGGCCGCGCCTGTTTTCGGGGTGTTTGAGGCCGTAGGCGAGGTGGCTTTGAGGTAGCCGGAGTTTGCTGCCGCAGTCGTAGCGCGTAAGCGTCGAAGGCGTGAGCAAGGACGAATTCGTGATCGAGCAGGCGGGCGATGCCGTCGGTGAGCTGGATTTCGCCGCCCGCACCGCGCGGCAGGTTGGTGAGCAGGTCGAAAATGCGCGGGGTGAGGATGTAGCGGCCGACCACGGCGAGATTGGACGGCGCTTCTGCGGGCTTTAGTTTTTCGACGATGTTGCGTGATGCGTTGAAATTTTTCAGTTTTTCCGTTTCGACGATGCCGTAGGAGCCGGTTTGCGCGGGGTACGGTTTCCACGCCCAAGACGCTGTTGCCGCTTTGCTTGTAGATGTCGACCATTTGTTTCAGCGCGCACTTTGCGGGCATCAATCAGGTCGTCGGCGAGGATAACGGCAAAGGGTTCGTCGCCGACGGCGGCGCGGGCGCACAAGACGGCGTGACCCAGGCCGAGTGCTTCGGCCTGGCGGATGTAGAGGCAGGTGATATCGGGCGGCAGGATGTCGCGCACGTGTTCGAGCAGCTTGTCTTTGTGGCGCATTGCCAGCTTCGGTTTTCGAGTTCGTAGGCTTTGTCGAAATGGTCTTCGATGCTGCGTTTGTTGCGGCCGGTGACGAACACCATTTCGGTGCAGCCCGCGTCAATCGCTCTTCGACGGCGTATTGGATCAGGGGCTTGTCGACGATGGGCAGCATTTCTTTCGGGCTGGCCTTGGTGGCGGGCAGGAAACGGGTGCCCAAACCGGCAACGGGGAATATGGCTTTTTTAATCGGCTTGGTGCTCATTGGTCTTTCTCATATTTTTCTGATATGGAGGCCGTCTGAAAAGACAGGTTTTCAGATCTGCCTCCATTGTTGTCAGGCTTTTTACCCAGCATGGCCAGGCAGCGCGGCTTTTCGTCCAATACGGCCACGCCCAGCGCGTTGGCTTTTTCCAGCTTTGGTCGCCCAGGCTTTCGCTGGCGACAACGTAATCGGTTTTGACACACTGCCGAGACTTTGCCGCCTGCGGCTCAACTCGCGGCTTGGCTTGGTCGCGCTTGAGCGTGGGCAGGTGCCGGTGAGGACAAAGGTTTTGCCTGCTACGGATCTCCGTTGAGGCCGTCTGAAACGCCGTTTCCGCCGCCTGCGGAGTTTTTCAGACGGCCCTGTCGGCCAGTTTCGGTTAAAAATGCGACGGTATGGCGCAACAGGGCGGCGTTTTTGCGGCACGCTGCGCCATGCCCGCCAGTCGGCACTTAGGGCTTTGGTCGGTAAACAGCGCGTCGGCGTTTTTGCCCGCGAGTTCCACAGGGCTTGGGCTTTGGTTTCGCTGATTTTGAAACGGCAAACGGGCGAGCCAGCGTTGCGGTCTCGGCGTACGTCGGCCGCGCGCAGGCTGACGGCCTGCGCTTTAGCGACACGCCTGCGCCCAGCAGCTCGTCTATCATCGCCTGCTGCGCCTCTTGGGCGAAAAAGTGGGCAACGGAGCGGGCGACGACTTCGCCGATGTCGGGCAGGCAGGCGAGTACAGGCTCGGGGGCGCGGCGCACGGTGTCGAGCGTGCGAAAGCCTGAGCGAGGGTTTTGGCGGTGCGCCTCGCCGACGTGGCGGATGCCGAGGGCAAACAGGAAACGGGCGAGGTCGGGCGTTTTGCTGGCTTTCGATGCCTGAAAGGGATGTTTTTCCGCCCACTTGGTCGGCTGTTTTTGCTTTTGGTTGTAACGGGCATGAGGCCGTCCTGAGAACGGGAGGCTTCGCATTCTGAATCGGTTTCGCCGCTTTCAGACGGCCTTTCGCCTTGTTCAGCGGCCTCTTTCATTTTTTGCAGCGTCGGTACGTCGAGGCGGTAGAGGTCGGCAAAGTGGCGCACGAGGTTTTGCGCCACCAGCTGCTCGATTTGTTTCTGCCCCAGACCGTCGATGTCCATCGCTTTGCGCGAGGCAAAATGAATCAAAACCCTGTGCCCTTTGCGCACTGCACAGCATGCCGCCGCTGCAACGCGCCACGGCTTCGCCCTCTTCGCGCTCGACGGGACTTTGGCAGATGGGGCATTGCGCGGGCAGGCGGTAGGGCGGGTAAAGCGGCGTGCCGTTTTCAGAATGCGAAGCCTCCCGTTCTCGGGACGGCACTCCGCCGAACAAATCGGCTTGGCCGTCTGAAACCGTTGGCGCGGCCTGCATCGGGCGGCGCTCGAAAATCACGCGCACCACTTCGGGAATCACGTCGCCCGCGCGGCGCACCACCACGGTGTCGCCCACGCGCACGTCTTTGCGCGACACTTCGTCTTGGTTGTGCAGCGTGGCGTTGGTTGCGGTAACGCCGCCGACAAACACAGGCTGCAACGGGCAACGGGCGTTACCGCGCCTGTGCGGCCGATTTGCACGTCGATGGCTTCGACGATGGTAAGTGCTTCTTCGGCCGGGAATTTGTGGGCAATCGCCCAACGCGGCGCGCGCGAGATGAAGCCCAGTTCGCGCTGCTGCGCTAGGTTGTTGACCTTCACGACCATGCCGTCGATTTCGTAGGGCAGGGCGGGGCGTTTTTGCTGCATTTGTTCGTAAAAGTTTAAAACTTCGGCGATGCTGTCGAAACAGCCGTAGTTGCCTTCGGGCAGGCTGAAGCCGAGTTCGCCGCAGTACGCCAGTTCCTGAATGTGCGCTTCACAGGATACGCCGCCTTTGCTGTCGCGCGATGCTGTAAGGGAAAAATGCAGCTTGCGTTGCGCCGTGATGCGCGAATCGAGCTGGCGCAGGTTGCCGGCCGCCGCGTTGCGCGGATTGGCGAAGGGCTTTTGGCCGCTTTCTTCCTGACGGCGGTTGAGCGCGGCAAAATCGGCTTTGAGCATCAAGACTTTCGCCACGGATTTCAATCAGCGCGGGCGTGTTTTTCGCCGTGCAGCCGCAGCGGGATATTGATACGGTTTTCACGTTTTGCGCTACGTCTTCGCCTGTTGCGCCGTCGCCGCGCGTGGCTGCCTGCACCAATACGCCGTCGCGGTAGAGCAGGCTGATGGCGAGGCCGTCGAACTTGGGTTCGATGACATATTGCGGATTGGCGCCGCCTGGCCCGCCGCGCACGCGCTCGTCAAACGCCAGCATTTCGGCATGGTCGAACGCGCCTGTTCTGTTTGCGGCGAAAAGGCGTTGGTGAGCGAAAGCATGGGGACTTCGTGGCGCACTTCGTCAAAGCCCGATAAAGGCGCGCCGCCGACACGCTGGGTGGGGGCTGTCGGGCAGTTTTCAACTCGGGATGCGCCGCTTCGAGGGCTTCGAGTTGGCGGAACAGGCGGTCGTATTCGGCATCGGGCACGCTAAGGGCGCGTCGCGTGTAGTATTCATAGCCGTAGCGGTTGATGAGGTCGGTTAATCTCGCGGATTTTTTTGTGCGGTGTCGTTCATGGCGTGATGGGATGGGGGTTTCAGACGGCCGTCTGAAAGCGCGGTTTCACAATGATTGGGGAAAGGTGTTTTTTACGGGCTGTTCAAAGGCCGTCTGAAAAACTTTTCAGACGGCCTTTGCGTTCAGACCGGCCTGCGGCGGCGTTTACGAAAACAGGCGCTGCGCCAACTCGCCGCCGGGTTCGATGCCGACTTTCAGCATTTCGTCCTGACGCGCGACAACGTAGCGGCCGACGTCTTTGAGCCATTCCATCGACAGCTCTTCCAGTTTGTCGTTCACCAACCAAGCCCAGTTCGCTGGAAAAACGCACGGTCAGATCCATGAAGCGGTCGAAGTTTTTGCTGCCTGCGGGCACGTTGCGGGAATGTCGAACAGGATGCTCGAAGCCTTTTGTAGGGCTGGGAGGCCAGAAAGGGCGGCGGTGAAGGCGCTACCGTCCATGGTAACGATGCTGAACAGCGTGCGGTCGTCGCCACCGTCGAGATGGAAGGCGCCGTCGTGGCCGAGTGCAGCCTGCGCGCTCCACGGCGGCACGCAGTTCGCTGCCGCTGACGGAAGTGCGCGAAATCAGGTGCATGGCGATGGTTTGGTCGACGCGCTCGCACAATTCGTCGAGCGGGCGGGCGGTTTCGAGGAAGGCGGGGATGTCCATCAGCTTTCATGCCGGCATCAAGCTTGGCGGCAAAATTCGTCCACCTGGCGGCCGAAATCTTCCAACTCCTGCGTGGTGGCCAGCCCCTTGCGCGAGATGGCCTGCATGGCGACGATAAAGCCCTGGTAGTAGACTGATTGGGCACGGGTTCGACTTCCCGCCACAGGCCGTCCATGGTGCAGCCGGCGATGCGGAAGCGGTGGCGGCCGGAGAAGCGCGGCAGGGTGCGGAATTCCTGCGGCTCGCGCAGGGCGATGTAGGCCATGTAGTCGAAGCGCGGCTCGAACCAGGGCAATTCCTGTTTGACCATATCGTCCAAGTCCATCAGCAGGCGGCCTTTACGGGCGGCTTTTTCCTGCGCGTGTTCGGGGCTGCTGACGGTGGCGAAGACGTAGGCGTTTTCGGCCGCGCCTTCTTCTTGCAGGACGGATTCGCCATCTTCGGCTTCGGGTCTGCGGTCGGAGAATCTGCGCCATGACTTTGGCGGCTTTTTCGCGGGCGACGGCGTTCGCGTTCGAGTTTTTCGGCAAAGGAGAGCGGGCGGCGCTCTTCTTCACTTTCTCCTTCTCCGTCTTCTTTCGTTTTTCCGCCACGGCATCGGCGTTTTCAGACAGCCTCCGCGCTTCGTCGAACAGGTCGGCGGCATTCGCTTTGATCTGCGGCGCGGCAGGTTTCTTCAGACAGCCGCGGCGGCGTTTCGGCGGCGGGCGTTTCGATTTGGGAAACGTCGGCTTCGCGCACGACCACCAGCGGCTTGCCCTGTCTGCCCTGCCTGTCTTGTCGGAAGTCTGCCGCGCCGTGCGTTTTGCCGTCGCGCACCGACTGGGTGTGGCTTTCCATCAGGGCGTCTTTGTCGGAGCTGCCGAACTGCTCGCGCATACGGCGGCGGTATTGGTTTTCCTGATACATGTTGTAGGCGATCACGCCTAGGATAATCAGCAGGCCGAACGCCGCCGCAATCCAGATTTTTCCGTCCATACGTTTGTCTGCATGTTGTGAATCAAACGGCGGCGATTATAACGGAAAAACCGCTATCTTCATCACTCTTTGGCTGCCGCCCGGTTTCAGACGGCCGTCTGAAAGCCCCATGCGGCCACGGCGTCCCAATCGAAAAACGGCTCGGGGTCGCTTTTGCGTCCGGGGGCGATGTGCTCGTGGCCGGTCACGGATTCAATCGGATACTGCGCGAAGGGCGGCCAGCAGGCGGCGCAGGCTTTGATATTGCGCGTCGGCAAACGGCTCGAAGTCGCAGCCTTCTATTTCGATGCCGACGGAAAAACAGGTTGCATTTTTCCCGCCCGCGAAACGACGACACGCCCGCGTGATAGCCGTGTCGTCGCAGGAAACAAACTGCACCGTCTCGCCCGTACGCGCGATAAAAATGGCTGACACGCGCAAGTCTTTAATGACGCTGAAAAACGGGTGTTCCGCCGCGTCGATTCGGTTGGCAAACAGCTTTTTCCACCGCGCCCGTGCCGTATTCCCTGAAAGGCGGCAGGGAAATATTGTGATCACCGCCAGCGTGACGCGCTCTGCCTGCGGGCGCGGTTCGCAGTTAGGCGAAAAGTGCCCTGCCGCGCGCGCCCTGCCAGCGGCCTTGGTTCCATTCGTTCATCGTTTTGCTCCAATGTTCGTGCAGGCCGTCTGAAAAAGCATCGGACGGCCTGCACGCGGAAGATTGGTTTTCAGACGGCCTCACATCAGCCAGCCGTCGGGCGTAACCGGACGATTGTCGAACAGGCGCACGATGCCGACGACAACGCGGAAGAGATACCACAGCGAAGCCAGCCAGAGTATCGGTATGCCGATCAGGATAACGGCCAGCACGCCGCCGACGGCAAATCCCAGCAGCGTGCCCCAAAACGTGCGGATCAGAAAACGGATATGGTCGGCGTAAAACGTACCCGCCATATCGTCGCCTTTGACATAGGCGATGATAACGCCGATCAGCGCTGCCATGCCGCCGGTGAACACCGCCGCCGCATACAGACCGTAAATCACATACATATAGTTGCGCCGCCGCTCCTCCGCCGCATCGGGCACGCCGTCCTGCCGCGTTTCCACGCACACGGGTTCGACATCAATCACATCATCGCGCGCATTGCCGTTTTGTCTGTCCATTGCCGCTCCTTCACCGCACAAAATGTCGATGCCGCACTTTACCCGCGCCGCGCCGCCGAAGCAAACAGGCCGTCTGAAATTGCCCGCCGCAGCCGTTGCCTTTATACTCGCCGCCCTTTGTTTTTCGCCCTATCCCGTTATGAAAAAGTGTTTATACGGTTTTCGCCGCCCTCGCCCTGGCAACCGTCGCCTTTGCCGCCCTGCTGTTCGCGCCGAAAACCCGCCCCGAACCCTACCGCCTCAAAATCGGCAGCGGGCAAGGCATCTTTGCCGTCGGCAGCCGCCTCGAAGCCGACGGCGTTATCTACAGCCGCCACGTGCTCACCGCCGCCGCCTACCCTCACCGGCACCCACAACACACTGCGCGGCGGCAGCTGCAAAACTGCCCGCAAAACGCCTCCGCCTGGCAGATTTTGCAAAAACTCAAAACGCGGCGACACCGACACCGTCACCATACGCATCATCGAAGGCACGCGTTTCGCGCAAATGCGCAAAATCATCGACAACACCGCCGACCTGCAACACGACACCGCAGGCTGGAGCGACGAGCGCCTGCTCAAAGAAATCGACCCCGAAGCCCTCCCGCTGCGCACGCCGAAGGCCTGTTCTCGCCCCGACACCTACGAAACTGACACCGGAGGCAGCGACCTGCAAATCTACCGCCTGGCCTACCGCACCATGCAGAACAACTCGCCGCCGCCTGGGACGAGCGCCAAAGCGGGCCTGCCCGTACTAAAAACCCCCTACGAGCCGCTCACCATGGCCAGCATCATCGAAAAGGAAACCGCCCACGCCCGACGACCGCCGCCACGTCGCCGCCGTCTTCGTCAACTGCCTCAACGACGGCATGCGCCTGCAAACCGACCCCGCCGTTATCTACGGCATGGGCGACGCTCTACGCCGGCCGCATCCGCAAAGCCGACTTTGCAGCGCGACACCCCCACAACACCTACACCCGATCCGGCCTCACCCCACCCCCATCGCCCCGCCCGGCAAAGCCGCCTCGGAAGCCGCCGCCCACCCTCGGCGGAAAAATACCTCATTTCGTCTCCAAAATGGACAAAAAGCGGCAAAAGCCAGTTCAGCCACACCTCGACGAACACAACGCCGCCGTACGCCGCTAGCATCCTGAAACAGAAATAGATCAGACGGCCTTCCGACAGAAGCCGTTTGCAAACGGTGAGTGCCGTCTGAAACGTGGAGGCCGTCTGAAACGGGAGGTCGTCGAAACGAGGCCGTCTGAAAACGGGAGGCCGTCTGAAAACGTGAGGCCGTCTGAAAACGTGAGGCCGTCTGAAAAACGTGTGAGGCCGTCTGAAAAACGTGAGGCCGTCTGAAAACGTGAGGCCGTCTGAAAACGTGAGGCCGTCTGAAAACGTGAGGCCGTCTGAAAACGTGAGGCCGTCTGAAAACGGAGGCCGTCTGAAAACGTGAGGCCGTCTGAAAAACGTGAGGCCGTCTGAAAACGTGAGGCCGTCTGGAAAACGGAGGCCGTCTGAAAACGTGAGGCCGTCTGAAAACGGGAGGCTGTCTGAAAACGGGAGGCCGTCTGGAAAACGTGAGGCTGTCGAAAACGTGAGGCCGTCTGAAAACGTGAGGCCGTCTGAAACGTGAGGCCGTCTGAAAAGACGTGAGGCCGTCTGAAAACGAGGCCGTCTGAAAACGTGAGGCCGTCTGAAAACGTGAGGTCGTCTGAAACGGAGGCCGCTCTGAAAACGTGAGGCTGTCTGAAAACGGGAGGCCGTCTGAAAAACGGAGGCCGTCTGAAAACGGAGGCTGCCCTGAAAACGGAGGCCGTCTGAAAACGTGAGGCCGTCTGAAAACGGAGGTCGTCTGAAAAACGGGAGGCCGTCTGAAAACGGAGGCCGTCTGAAAACGGGAGGCCGTCTGAAAACGGAGGCCGTCTGAAAACGTGAGGCCGTCTGAAAACGTGAGGCCGTCTCGGAAAACGTGAGGCCGTCTGGAAAACGTGAGGCCGTCTGAAAACGTGAGGCCGTCTGAAAAACGTGAGGCTGCCCGAAAACGTGAGCCGTCTGGAAAACGTGAGGCCGTTTCGAAAACGGGAGGCCGTCTGAAACGTGAGGCCGTCTGAAAACGTGCAGGCTGCCTGGAAACGTGAGGCCGTCTGAAAACGTGAGGCTGTCTGAAACGTGAGGCCGCCCGAAATCGTGAGGCTGTCTGAACGTGTGAGGCCGTCTGAGCAACCGCATTCGCGGGTTTTCAGACGGCCTCCTCCGTCGTGCCGCAGGCTGCGGTACAATCCGCAGCCTGCCAACGACAACAACAATAGAGGATTCCGAGGCGTACAAACCGACCGACAAGGCTTTCGCCGTGTTTCAAAGCCGGTGAGCGGCTGAAGCCCTCGTCTCACATCCGCCGCTTTTCCGGCAGCATTTCGTTATCAAACACGGCGGCAACGCTGGCGACCGAGCATGCACCTGAGTAAGCAGGTTTGCCAAAGACGTGGCTGGCTGAAACTGGTCGGTATCCATCCTGGGAAAACCGTTCACGGCGGCGGGCCGCAGATTAACGAAATGTCGCTGGATTGGCAAAAGAGCTGACTCGTCCGCATGCATGCGCGGTCACCGATGCTGAAAACGATGGACATTGTGAATATGCGCTCGGCGGCCATGTCATCAAGGAAAATCGTCTCGCTGTACGAATCCGCTGCACGGCAGCAGCGCCATATCGGCATCACCGGCCGCGTGACGGCCATCATCCGCGCCAAAAGCTGTTGCTGGACACGCCTGAGGGGCGCGTTGATATCGGCCAGGTCGGCGAAGCGACAGCATCGACACGGCTGGTGCACATCACGTTATCGAGCGCGAGCGGCATCTCCGGTCATTGCCCCCATCGGCGTCGGCAGCGCGTGGCGCGTTCAATATCGGCCAGTGGATTTAGTGGCTGGCAGGCTAGCCGGAAGAACTGGGCGCGGAAAAACTGCTGATGATGACCAACATCACGGGTGTCGACAAATCCGCCGCCTGCTCACCAAACCGATGACACTGACCGCATTTCCGGATGCCTGACAGCCGACGGACGCATGATGGTGGCATGCGCTTTGGTAAATTTCGTCTGCCTCGGATGCCGCTGTCAACGGAGTGCGTGCTGTGCACATTATCGACGGCCGCATCCTCCACGCCCTGCTTTTGCAGCGTTCATGACGACGGGCATCGGCACAATGATTTTGGGTCGGGAAAAGATTGAACAAAGTAAACCACTCATGCGCCTGAATCGAGCGGAATCAAAGACCGTCTGAAAGTGCAGCTCAGACGGTCTTTCCTGCTGCCGCATAAACCAACATCGCCGTTCATATAGCAGGTGCCAACATTGCAAAATCACGGCGTTGCTGAGCCTTGTCGTACTCACCTGGTACCGTCTGCGGCTTGCCGCTGCCTTGTATCTCAGTGACTCACCATACCCGTAACTTGTTCGACATGCAAAAGTCGAACGGTTTTGCTTCCCGCCTGGCTTTTCACCGCTGCAAGCAGATTATTGGACTTAATTTCCACGTCCACACCCGGCCGGCGTGATCCAGCTTCATCAGTGCGCGCCGTAGTCTTATCGGTCCAACCACGATGTCCATCAGGGCGCAGGTGGGTGCGATTTCGCAGCCGTTCGGTGGGAAGTCTCATTCACGTGCGGCGAACGCAGGATGTTGAAACGCTCGATGGTCGGCAGCGAATCGGCCTTGACAACGGCGCCGGTACGCTTGGCGGTTTCAACGATTTCGTCAGCGGAACGGTCGATCAGGCTCGTAATCGTAGGCTTTTCAGACGGATACGGATTTTGGTTTGCCATCGATTCGCTGGCCCTCTCAAACGGGTTGATCACGGTAGACACAACACCTGCACCGCCGACGGTACGGCCGCGTCGCGGAGCGAAGCGCAAACCTTCTTCCATGGCGTTATCGGGCAATCAGTTCAACGGTGATGGGCCACGTTTTCACCCGGCATTACCATTTCCACGCCTTCTTCCAGAGTCACCGCACCGGTTGGCGTCGGTAGTGCGAAGTAGAACTGGGGACGGTAGTTGGCGAAGAACGGGTGACGGCTGCCCTTCTTCTTTGCTCAGTAATCTGCATACTTCGGCTTTGAATTTGCGTGCGGGTGATGGTACGGGTTTGGCCACACTCTGGCCGCGCTCCGCCCTTCGCTGCGTTTGCAGTACTGCGCAGCAGCACGCCGACGCTGTCGCTCGCCGCCTTTCGTCGAGCAGCGTTTGCAGAACATTTCGACGCCGGTACAGGCGGTTTTCGTCCTTTCAGGCCGACGATTTCGATTTCGTCACCGACGTGATGATACTGGCAGCTCTACGCGGCTTTGTCACCACGGTGGCCCGCGGCGGATGGATGGATACGTCTTCAATTTCCGGCAGCAGGAAGGGTTTGTCTACGGCACGCCCGGGAGTCGGAATATAGCCGTCCAGCGTCGGTTTGCCACGCGAAGATGGCAGGTTTCGCCGATGTCGGAGGCGTCGCCCAGCGCTTTGAGTGCGGAACCTTTGATGACAGCAATATCGTCACCCGGGAACCGTAGCTGCTGAGTGTGGTCGCGGATTTCCGTTCGACCCAGTTCCAGCGGTTTCTTCGTCGTCTCACCATGTCGCATCGGTTCGCGTGATGATGTAGGGCACGCCTCACCTGGCGGGCAAGCAGGATGTGTTCGCGAGTTTGGCGGCATAGTCACCGTCAGCCGCAGAACATACCAGAATCGCGCCGTCCATCTGGGCAGCACCGGTAATCATGTGTTTTCACGTAGTCATGCGGACCCGGGCAGTCTACGGGCGTAGTGGCGGCCTTTCGGTTTTCGTATTCTCACGTGGGAGGTATGGATGGCGATACCGCGGCGTCTTCCGGGGCGTTGTCAATCTGGTCGTAGGCTTCGGCTGCGCCACCGAATCTTTTGGCCAAATGGTGCCGGTGCGGCGGTCAGGGCGGTTTTACCGTGGTCGACGTGACCGATGGTGCCAACGTTTACGCGGTGCCGCAGGTGTGCCTGAATTTTTCCTCAGCTTTCAGCGAGCTTTCATTCTTTACAAATAAAGATCACAAAGAACAAAGGCCGTCTGAAAAGGATTTCAGAGTATCCAGACGGCCTGATTTGACACCGAATCAGCCTTTTGCGGGTCTTTCTGGTTACGGCTGCGGCCACATGTGTGCGGCGCTTCCGCGCATTTTAAACTCCATGGAGGGTGAGGCGGGCCTTGGTGGCAGGAACGCAACCGGCTGAGTAACCGAAACATCTCCGCCAGCGCACTTCGGCACGGACTTTTTGCCGCCGATACCGTCGTCGTCCAGTTACCCAACACAATGCCACGACGACGGTTCAGATCGCCCATTACGTCGCCCAGGCGTACTCTTCGGGAGTTTCCACCTCCACCGCCATACTCGGCCTCGAGGAGAACGCTGGCTCATACCTTCTTTAAAGCGCCGCGGAAGCCGCCAATTCGAATGCAATCTGCGAAGAGTCCACATCATGGTACGTACCCGAAAGTCAGGCGGACGCGGATCGTCGAGCTAACGGATAACTGGCAACGATACCGTTAGACAGGGTGTCGCGGATACCTTTATCTACAGACGTGAATCGAATTCGCGCGGAATCACGCCGCCTTTGATTTCGTCGACGAATCTGTAACCTGCGCCACCCGGTTCCAGCGCGGTTCCATTTTGATGACAATAACGTGACCGTACCAATGCTCTTTTACCGCCAGACTGCCGACGTGTTTGACGCCTATTTCCGGATTCGACTTCTTTGCGGATGGTTTCGCGGTAGCCACCTGAGGCGCGCTCGACATTGGCTTCAACACCAAATTCGCGCCTCATAGCTGGTCTACAATGATCTCCTGGCGCGTTTCACCCATACCAGAGCGTAATGGTCTGTCCGGATTCTTCTGTCCGCGGTGCGCACACGGAAAGTACGGCCTTGCCCAGCTGGCGGTTCAGGGCAATACCCATTTGCTCTTGGTTTGGCTTTGCCTTTCGGCCTCGACGGCAATGTGGACAACTGGTCTCAGGGAATTGCATGCGTTCCAAGATACGAGCGTTTTCGGCGCACAGGGTTTCCGCCTGTAGGTCACATCTTTCAGACCGATGGCAGCAGCACATCACCCGCACGGACTCTCTTCGATTTCCGGTACGATCTGCTGCAGTCATCTGCACCAAACGGGCGCTGATACGCTCGCGCGTGCCTTTTACAGAGTTCAACACGTTGTCACCGGATTTGACGACGCCAGAGTAAACACGGAGGAAGGCTCGTTGTCCGACATACTTGTCGTTCAACATTTTGAACGCTGTAGCAGAGAAAGGAGCCCGCTCGGCAGCCTGACGGTTATCGGGTTTTCGCTGTTGGGCTGGACACTCTGTACCGGCGGGACGTCGGTGCAGCAACTCAACAAACTGCATTCCAACATGCGCTGGAACACCCTGCCCGTAGCGCAGAACCGCACAACATCGGTTGGATTTCACCCGCTGGCGTGCGCTGGCGCAAAGCACCAACGATCTTCTTCGGCTGCCCCTCTCCGCCCAAGTATTTGTCCATCAGTTCTTCACTGGCTTCTGCTGCGTGCTTCAACTGTTTTCCTGACGCCACTCTTCGGCCGTATCGACCAAATCGGCAGGAATGGTCAGCGGTATTTCGAAAGTCTCGCCCTTGTCAGCCCGTTGCCTCATCGCCACGGCTTTCATTTTCACCAGATCGGACAACACTCGAAACTGTCCTCGGCACCCGCGGGAACTCACGAGCGTGATCACGGGTTGGCGCGCGACGGGGTTTTCATCTGCTCGACAACGCGGAAGAAATTAGCACCTTGGCGGGTCTCATTTTGTTTACAAAGGCCAAACGCGGAACTTTATATTTGCTGGCCTGACGCCATACGGTTTCAGACTGGGCTGAACACCACCCACAGCGCAGTAAACCATAACCGCACCGTCCAAAAACACGCAGACATAGACGTCCCACTTCGACGTGAAATAGTCTACGTGTCCTGGAGGTCGATGATATTGAAACGGTGTTTCGGGGAACCGTTTCGCAATAAGGCCTGCACCAGTAGGAAGTAATCGGCAGCAGATGTGATTGTGATACCGCGCTCCTGTTCTTGTTCCATATAGTCGGTGGTGGCCGCACCATCGTGCACCTCGCCCAATTTCGTAGGGTCAGGCCTGTGTAAAACGAATGCGTTCGGTAGTGCAGTGGTCTTTACCTGCATCATTACGCGCAGAAATACTCGATGTCGCAGATACAGGTTAATCGGAGTTTTACGAGCCATCAGCCTTTCAAAATTAGAAACGGAAATGGAGAAGGCTTTTGTTGGCTTCGGCCATACGGTGTACTTCTTCGCGCTCATTGCGCCGCCGCAGGCCTTTCGGCGGTGCGATCACTCTGCCCGCCAGGCGCAGATCCATTGATTTTTCACCGCGTCGCGTGCGGCATCGCGTGCACCCAGCGCATTGCCAAAAGCTTCAATCTGCGTGTGAAGGTCTCGACTTCAACAGGGACTTCAGAAGTCTGCACCACCGACACGGCGGCTTTTTACCTACGTCGACAGGGTTTTGGTACATTGCAATAGCCCTGGCTGAAAACTTCAACGGCCCTTTGCCTTGTACTAGCGATTTTGCCCGGGCGCGCCGTGTGCGGCTTATGCGTGCCTCGGCAACGGCTTTTGCCGTCAATCATCAGTACGTTCGCGAATTTGGTCAACCCAACGCTAAGCCGAATCCTAGGATCGCGCAGACGTCGCGCTTTGGGGACTTTCTACGTCTTGGCATTTCAATCTTTAACTATTCAGTCAGACTTGCCCCATGAATGCCCATCGACATCCACTTACTCGGCCGTCTCAATTCCAGGCGGCCGACGTGCCTTTTAACATCCTTATCTTTAGGACGCTTCGCACCGTATTTAGAACGGGCTTGTCGCGGTCTTTCACACCGGCAGTATCCAGAACCGCGGACGGTATGGTAACGGACACCCGGCAAAGTTCTTTACACGACCGTCATGAATCAGAACAACGCTGTGCTCTTGCAGGTTGTGGCCTTCACCGCCGATATATAGAAATCACCCTCAAAACCGCTGGTCAGGGCGCACTTTGCAGACTTTACGCAAAAGCGGAGTTCGGCTCGAGCAGTAGGTACACATCGCGCAGACGCGTCGCGTGCGGGCACGCTTCCAGTGCAGGGCACTTTGTTTACGCACACGGGCTTTTTACGGCCTTTGCGTACCAATTGGTTAATAGTGCAGGCATACTTTCTTTGTCCTGCTGGAAATGAAAAGATGGTGCCGACACCATGCGTACAAGAGCGGAATTATAGCGGCAAGGCAAACATACGGTCAAGAAAGGCTCGTGACAGCCGGATACATCAAACATCTGAACAGATGCGGATTTGTGCACAGCGCTTTCGCCTTGAAAAACGAAATCTCAGACGGCACTCACTGTCAACAAGCAGACTGCAAATTAATCTTCTTTAAGACGTGTCAGCTATTCTGCCGCGGTGCGGATAACCGCAGGAAACCCTCCAAATCGTCTTCAATACGCGCTGATCGGACAAATCGGGACCGGTCAGGTTCATATTGCGGACTTCGCGCCCAGAAGTAACCACTCTGCAGTCATTGGAGAAACTCCGCATCCGCAGAATCGCCTGACAAGCCGTCGAAATCTTTCACGCACCGCATGCTGGCGGCGGCGCAGACGGCGTCCGACGGTGGCTGGAGCCGCAGGAGCCTGGGGAGGTGAGCAGTGGTTATTTTCCTTCAAACCTGTGGCGATGACGTGACGCGGATGGCGTCTTCCGGCAGCGTCTTTCAGTCAGCCGTGCGTTTGCGTTCCGAATCAGGGTGTGCGTAATCGTCGATTACGGCGCATGATTTCGCGGTATTCGGACATTTTCAGACAACCTGGCGGTCGCGATACGACCAGCTACGCCGCGCGCGCCGTCCAAGTTTCTCGACATTATCGAGCAGCGGGCTGGAAATCGCCTCCTCGGTCGCCGGTGGGCGGGCACGATCGACACCCTGCGAAGCCCCCGAACCCATCATCGTCATACCGGTAACGCCGCCCATCACGTTTTTCACGTCGGCAGTCCAACTGATAAAACCCGACGGGTCACAACCTCCGAAACTCGCTGCCACTGCCGCATGAAGTACGTTATCGGTCGCCTGAAATGTCTCGCGGCACGGTAACGTTCTTCGCCTCAACGCGGTCATCAGCTTGCTGGGTCTGGAATGACAATCAGCGAATCCACCTGATCTTTTCGAGTAACGCAAAACCCTGCTGGGCGATATGGATGCGCTTGCCTTCGTGCTCGAGCGACGGTGCCACCACGGCAACGGTCAGAATGCCCATTTCCTGGCATACTCCGCCACCACCGGATAGCTGCGTTGAGAATTCGTACCGCCGCCCATACCGCTGTAATAAACAACATATTGAGCGTGCCATGTCACGGCCTCGGTAATGGCTTCGGCGCTCTTCCAGCGGCTTCGCGGCCGACTGCGGATGAGCTCCCGCACTCGAGGCCTTTTGGTGAGATTGGCACCCAACTGGATACGTTTAGCGCATTGTTTTGCTCAAAGCCCGCGCATCGGTACGGCGCTGATGCCAACTGACACTCTTTGAATGGTGTTTTAATCATGCTGTTAATGGCGTTGCAGCCGCTCGCCGATACCGATTACCCTGATAACCGCAGGGCTTTGCGGCGGAACTACCAGCTACATCGTAAACCAAATCCATTAAAACTGCTCCTCTGCGTCCTGTTTGGGACGGCATACTCGAACAAATACTGCGGATCATATACGAAGCCGCACAATCTCTAGCAAAACCCCGCCGCAGGCGGTGGCCTGGCGCGCCTTTATCGGCGGCAAAACGGTAGGTCAGCGGATTAAAATTGTTGCGCAACCATTCTTGTCTTTGGCCAACAGCCCTTTCGCCTTCCTCTCTTCGCGGTGCGGACACTGGCCGCTTTCGCCTCCGGAGCCCACATCGCCGCGCGCGGTACAGAGCGACTGAGTAACGGTGGCGTGCGAGTTGCGGATACGCCCGATACGCCCGGCATTTCGGGCGGCACGCCGACACGTAGCAGGCAGACCGAAAACATCTTTCGGCCAGATCGACGATGCGTTGTTCAACATGGACGCTCCGCCGGTCAGCACCACGCCGTGGAAGTGAGCATGTCTTCATAAAAACCGCCGCGGTGCAGTTCGTGCAGGGTCAGTTCCAAACATCTCCTCGACGCGCGGACCGATAACGGTGGCGAGGCCGCGCCGCGCATTGGCGCGGCTGCCGGTCGCCAACGCTGAGCACTCACCATTTCGTCCAAATCTGCGTCTTCCAGGGTCGGGATGCGCCACGCCGGTGGATTTTGATGTATCTGGCGGCGGCATAGGGCGTGCGCAGCGCCTGCGCCAAATCGCTGGTAATCAAATCGCCCGCCACGGGTATCACGGCGGTATGGCGGATGGCGCCGTTGGTGTAAACGGCAGTATCGCGGTAGCGCGCCGCCGATGTCGATAATGCATTACGCCCAAGTCTTTCTTTCGTTTCGGTTAAGACGGCCTGGACCACTGGCCAGCGGCTGGAGCATGATTTGTTCCATTTCAGGCCGCAGCGGTACGCATTTTGATGTTTCGGCGCGCGCGCCGGTGATGATGTGGACGCGCGTACGCCGCTCATGCCGATGGGGTCGCGCACGCCGGGCTGGTTGTCGATGATGTATTCCTGAACCACGGTATGCAGGATGCTGTGGTCGGGCGGGATGTTTACCGCCTTGGCGGTTTCGATGGCGCGGTCGATGTCGGCCTGCGTCACCTCGCCGTCTTTTGATTTTTTCACCACGCCCCTGCGAATTGAGGCTGCGGATGTGGCTGCCCGCGATGCCTGTGGTAACGCCCGCCGACCTTTTGCAGTCGGCCATCAGTTCGGCCTCGCCGACAGCCCGTCTAATCGCCCGGCGGTCGCGTCGATATTGGTGACCATGCCCGCCTTGAGGCCGCGCGAAGGCGCCTGACCGATGCCGACGATATGGATTCGTTGCTCCCGCACTTCGCCGATCAGGGCGATAACCTGGAAGTGCCGATATCGAGGGCGCTGATACAGTTTGTCTTTTGCCATATGTGTAAATTCCAGTCCTGTTTTTAATCTTATCCGAATCTTGTCCGCTCAATCGTTTTCAGACGGCCTCACTGCGGCGTCTTCGCTGCGTTCCGCTCAGTCTGACGGCAAAACCGTCTTTGTAACGCATGTCACGTAATCCAATCTGTCCGCCTGCGCCGCCAGCTGTTTCAGGCCATGCCTTGGCGAAGCGTCGCAGCCGTTCGGCGCTCCTGCTCGCGGCCGAGGCGGACGGTTACGCCGTTGTCCAGTTCGATTTCCCGCCGAGCGCGGCGTATGGACAACAGCGGCATCGTTGAGTTTCTGCTGCCAGATCGCGGCGGAACATAGCCAGATGTTCGACCGATGGTTTTGCCCGCTCCGGCTCTGCCCCCGAAACGCGGGCAGATCCGTGTCCTCGTCCACGGCCGCGCGGAACACTTCGCCTTCGCTGTCGACCAGGCGGTTTTCGTCCCATGGGCACGGGCACACGCTCGGTCAGGCGGATGTCCACCGTATCGGGCAGGCGGCGGCGTACTCGGCGGACGCCATCCACGGCATACGGGAAAAACGCGGCCTGTGCGCCGTTCAAGTCGGCGCGGAAAATATTGCCGCGTATGTAGCGCCGCGCAATTTCTTGCAGTTGCGCGCCGTCGGCATACTGCAAACTGCCGTCGATGTTGACTTTTTTAATCGGGAAATACGGCGAACGGTAGAGCAACACGCCGCCGCGCCAATCAGCATGACGAAACACGGCGACATAAAGCCACGCCGCTGACGCGGCGCATGGCCTGCGCGTTATTCCACATAGGCGGTTTTCAAAATCTCGATGCACAGCTGCGGGAAATCCATGCCCGCCTGCGCCGCTGCTTTGGGTACGAGGCTGTGCGAGGTCATACCCGGCAGGGTGTTGGCTTCCAAAAGATACAAACGGCCCGGTTTTCGTCTTTGAGAAAAGTCGATCTCTGCCCCAGCCGCGTCCGCCGACGGCGTCGAACGCGCGGACGGTCAGTTCTCGCATGAGTTGTTCGTCTTCCTCGACAAATCCGACGGGCAGAGGTAAACCGTGTCGTCGCGGTCGTACTTTCGCCTCTTTGTCGTAAAAACTCCGTGGCAGGGAATAATCCGCACGCTGGGCAGCGCGCGGCCGTCCAGATGATGCCGCAGGTGTATTCGCCGCCGCCGATAAAGGCTTTCGGCAATAATCTCGCCTTGAAACCGCTTCCAGTTCGTGATACACCTCTTTCAGACGGCCTGCTTCTTTTCACTTTCACCACGCCGACACTGCTGCCCTCATTTGCGGCTTTGACGAAACATCGGCAGGCCGAGCTTTGCCGTTCTACGGCGTCGAAATCGCTGTCGTCGCGCAACACGGCGTAATCGGGCACGGGTAAAGCCGAAACCTTTCCACGGCAGCTTGCTGCGGTATTTGTCCATACCAATGGAAGAGCGAGTACGCCGCAACCGGTGTAGCGGATACCGAGTGCCTCGACGCACCCCCTGCACCGTGCCGTCTTCGCCGAATACGCCATGCAGGATATTAAACGCACAGTCGAAAACCCTGTGTTTTCAATTCGCCCAACGGCGTTTCTTTCGGGTCGAACGCATGGGCATCGACACCTTTGCTGCGCAGTGCCTCAATACTGCCTGCGCCGCTGGCGAGCGAGACCTCGCGCTCGCTGGAAAAACCGCCCATCAATACGGCTACTTTGCCGAAAATCCTGCATGACTTCTCTTCGTTTGTCATCGGCAAAGGCCGCTCCGATACAGACGGCACTGCCAGACATCGTTGCTTCTTTTCAGACGGCCTTGTTCGACTGCCGCTCCGAGGCCGTCTGATGAAATGCGCCGACCGTGTTGACTTGGTTTTTACAGATTCTGCCGGCCCAATTCCGCAAAGCGGCGGGCACTTTATTGATGCTGCCCGCACCCATGTTCAGCAACACGTCGCCGTCGCGCAAGACGATCCAGCAACATGGCGGGCAATTCGTTCACGTCGGCGCAATAAAGCGGATCGACCTTCCCGTAGGCGCGGACGTTACGCGCCAACGCACGGCTGTCCTGCGGCAGCGGGTCTTCCCCTGCCGCATAAACATCGGTCAGCACCAACACATCAACCGTGTTCAACACCTTGCTGAAATCATCAAACAAATCCCGCGTGCGGGTATGGCGGTGCGGCTGGAAAGCCAGGACGCAGGCGTTGTCGGATATGCACGCGCGCGCGGCGACAAAGTAGCCGCCATTTCCACCGGATGATGGCCGTAGTCGTCCACCACCAAAGGCCTTGCCGCCCTGAGGCAGCTCGATATCGCCGTAGCTTTGGAAACGGCGGCCGACACCGGCAAATCCTTCCAAACCGCGGCGGACGGCCTCTTCATCGACACCGCACTCCAAGGCCACGCCGATGGCGGCCAGTGCATTCAACACATTGTGGCGGCCGGGCAGATTGAGGGGACAACGTCGAAACGTACGCGGCTCGTGGCCTTTCAGCCGCGCATGGACGGTGAAACTTCATCTGCGCGCCGATGCTTGCACATCTGCTGGCATAAATGTCGGCGCTGTCGTCCAGCCCGTAAGTCGCGTAGGGGTTTGCTGACTTTCGGCAGGGATAGCGCGGACATGCTCGCTGTCGACACACAAAAATGCTTTACCGTAGAAATGGCATGCGGTGAATAAAATCCACGAAAGGCCTGGTGAAGTTTTTCGACGCTGTGGCCGTAAGTGTCCATATGGTCTTCGTCGATATTGGTTACCACCGCCATCAAAGGCGTGAGGTATAGGAACGATGCGTCGGATCTCGTCGGCCTCGGCAACGATGTAGCTGCCTTTGCCCAGACAGGCATTGGTGCCCCGCCGCAGTAAGTTTGCCGCCGATCACGAAAAGGTGGGGTCGAGCCGGCGGCGGCCAAAATGGAGGCGGTCGAGGCTGGTGGTGGTGGTTTTGCCGTGCGTGCCCGGCGATGGCGATGCCGTCTTTGAAACGCATCATTTCCGCCAGCATCAGCGCGCGGGGAATGACGGGAATCTGCTGCGCTACCGCCGCCGTTACTTCGGGATTGTCTTTTTTTCACTGCAGTGGAAGTAACCACCACGTCCGCACCTGAACGTGTTCGGCCGTATGGCCGGGTAAACCCTGTACGCCCAGCGACAGGTGACGGGTTACCGCGCTTTTGCGCCTGATCCGAACCGGAAACGGTATAGCCCTGATTGTGCAGCACTTCGGCAATGCCGCACATGCCCGAACCGCCGATGCCGACAAAATGGATGTGTTTGACTCTGTTTTTCATGATGGTGTTCCAAATAATGTTTTGACGGCGAATCAGTTTGGAAGCCAGTTCAAAGGAAGCAGTGCCGCAGCGGCGTTTAAACGTCGATTCACCCTATTTTCAGACGGCGCGAAAACGTTTTGCGCGCCGGCGTTTCCGCCCAAGCCTGCAAGCGCGGCAAAAGAAGGGATTAAAGGTTTTTCAGGCCTGATGTCATGTTGTTTAAAAGCACAGGTTTGCACAATGATGTGCGAGATTTTTCGAGACGGCCTCATCAGGGTCTGGGGCTGTCTGAAAACCGGAGAGGACGCATTTCGTTTTTCAGACGGCCTTTGCCGCCGACATGCCGCTTCGGCCACCCGTCGGCGCTGCCGGGCATGGCCAGGCGTCGTGCGTTTTCCGCCCATTCGAGGCATTGTTCACGGTTCAGGCCGCCAATGATTTCCGCCAGTTTGTCCGCAGTCAGCTGGGTTTGCGGCAGCAGCGAGGCCTGCTTCGGCCTGGTACCATAAAGCGCGCTGGCGGTTTGGTGGTCGTCCACGGCATAAGGATACGGCACGAGCAGCGCGCCGACGCCCGCCGCCGTCGAGCTCGGCAATCGTCAGCGGCGCCTGCGCGGCAGACTACGAGTCGGCATCGCGGTGAGGCCGAAACCATATCGTCGATAAATTCGCAGCACTCCGCTTCGACGCCCTACGTTCGCGGTAGGCCGTCTGAAGCGCGTGCAATTTGCCGCGCCCGGACTGGTGGCGCACATCCGGGCGCATGTTCAGCCGGCAGTGCGGCCAATGCCGCCGGCACGGTTTCGTTCAGCACCTGCGCGCCGAGAGCCGCCGCCGACGACCAGAAATTTTCAGACGGCCTTCACGCCCGGCAAAGCGCTTCGGCAGGGTGCAGGCAGATTCAGCAATATCGGCGCGCGACGGGATGCCGACGAGTCCGCCGGGCCGCTCGAAAGCCTGCGGGAAGGCGCACAGCACACGGTCGGGCCATTTTCGCCAACATCCGGTTGGACAGCCCGGCCACGGCGTTTCTGCTCATGGGATCACAACCGGCACGCCGCAGAGTCAGCCGCCGCACCGCCGGGAAAGGTAACGAAAACCGCCGAGCCGATCACGCAGGCGATCGGTGTTCTGATAATCCGCTGCGCGTCGGCGGATGGTTTTGCACAGTGTAAAACGGCAGCAGTCAGCTTTGCGCTTGAGTGCCGTTGCCGCGCACGCCTTTAATCGCCAGTTTCTCCAGCAGATGTCGTGCTGCGGCACGAGCCGCTCTTCCATCGAACCTTCGCTGCCCGAGCCAAATCGATGCTGCCGCGCCCCCTAACGAGCTTCAGCCACCGCCAAAAGCGGGGAAAATATGGCCGCCTGTGCCTCCGGCCATCAGCGAGAAGGTTTTACGCGCCCATGTCTTTATCCTTCCACTTTATAACCGCGCATTTTTCACGGCGGTTTTCACAATCACGCGCAGCAACAGAGGCCCATGCTGACCAGCATCGACGACCGCCGCCGAACCGCCGCCCTAGGAAACCAAACGGCAGCGTCAACGCCCTTGGTCGGCAGCAGGCCGATGTTGACGCCGATATGGAAAAAGCTCTGCACGCCCAGCCACAGTGCGATGCCGTAGGAGACGAACGAACTGAAAAACAACTCCAGATCGCGCGCCTGTTTGCCGATGGAAAACGCCCGCCACACCAGCCAGCCGTAGCAGAAAGACGAGCATGCACATGCCGAAAAAGCCCCATTCCTCGCTGATAACGGCGAAGATGAAAGTCGGTGTGCGCCTCCGATTCGGTGGAGGAAGAAGCGTTTGTCCAAACTCGCACCCGGCCCCGTGCCGAACCACTGGCCGCGTGCGTTGGCAATCAGCGAATGGGTGAGCCTGGTAGCCCTTGCCCAGCGGGTCGCGGAAGGGGTCGAGGAAGCGAGGTGACGCGCTCCATGCGGTAGGGCGCGAGCAGAATTGCCATCACCAGCCCCGCAAAAGCCGAAGGATACGGCGGTGAAAAACCATTTTTCGGCAAATCGGCGAGAAACAGCATGCCCAGCGCAATCAGCGCGGCCACCACCGTCGCGCCCAAATCGGGTTCGAGCAGAATCAGGTTGAGGCCGCCGCCGATAACGACGGCGGGGAAAAATCAGGCTTTTGAGTTCTTTGAGCACTTCAGCGCGGCGGCTGAAAAAGTGCGCGGCCAGATAGAAAAATCAGCACCAGCTTGTAGGTTTCCCGCTCGGCTGGTAGCTGAAAAACTGAGGCTGATCCAGCGCTTGGCGCCGTTGATGTTGCGGCCGACGAATAAAATCAGCAACAGAACCAGCGTATTGCCAGCAGCAGGTGCAGCGAATAGCGGCGCCAGAACGCATTTCTCACGGTGCAGGGCCAGCGCGGCAAAGGTGCCGCCGCCGACAAACACGGCCTGTTTGCAGCACCACCTGCCACTGGTCGCCGTCGTAGCCCGCCCAGGCGATGGAGGCGGAATAGACCATCAGCAGGCCGAAGGGAGACCAGGAGCACCAGCATCCACAGCAGCGACTGGTCGAACTTGCCGTTTTTTCAGGATTTTGCGGTCGAGCAGTTTGGACTCGTTAGCATGCTCCGATACTTCATACTTCAAAATTTTCTTCACGGCCTTTCGGCAGTATTAAAGGCCGTCCAGGGTCAGGGTTTTCCGTTTTTCCACCGCAGAAGCAGGCGGCAGCACGGCGGCGGCCAAAACCGCACACGGCGGCGGGATAACGGCCAGCGGCATCCATATGGAGGGTTCTCGTGCGCTGGTATGCGCCGTTTGCGCGGAATAAAGCAAAAAGGGAAGAACAGGGCTTTGATGCCGCCGTCCACCATAAAACCAATGCAGCCGCAGCGGCAGACACAACCATGCGTGACAAGAGGCTGCAGGCCGCGCTGAACAGGCAGAATACGGTAAAGGTCACATGTGTTTCTCCGTTTTGCGGTTTCAGACGGCCTTTGCAGCGAAAGAGGCCGTCCGAGTGGCATGGACGATATCGACGGCCTGTCATGCCGCGCCGAGACGGCGAACGGCTTCTACAAGCCCTGAAACGCTTCGACAAACACTTCGGAGCGGTGGGCGTAGTTTTTAAACATATCCATGCTGGCGCAGGCGGGGCTGAGCAGCACAATATCGCCGCTTTGCGCCCGGGCATAGGCCGTCTGAACCGCCCTTGCAGCGTGGCGCAGTCGATCAGTTCCACCTCCGCACCCGCCAAATCGCGGCGGATTTGCGGCGTCGCGGCCGATGAGCAATGCGGCTTTTGGCCTGCCGCGCAACACGTCGGCAAGCGGCGTAAAGTCCTGCCCTTTGCCCAAGCCGCCGAGTATCACAAACAGCGGGTTTTGCAAACCGTTAACCGCGGCGGCGGTTGCGCCGACGTTCGTGCCTTTGGAGTCGTCGATAAACGATGCTGTTTTTCTCGCCGATCCACGCGGTCGCCAGCCCTTTAAAGGTTTTGACGCGGCAGCAGCGTGTCGCGCGGCAGTCCGGCGGCTTTCTGCACAAGGCCAGTGCGCGCCATTACGTTGGCGGCGTTGTCAAAACCCCTGCAAAGGAATGTCGGTACCGTCGATGAGGCCGTCTGAAGCCGCTTTCAGACGGCCTGTGTCGCGGTCAAAACCAATAATCGGCCTGATTTTTCCAGCGAAAACCATTTCACATCGCGGCCGGCGCGTTTCATGGCGCGGCAGAGCGCATCATCGCGTTGAGCACCCGCACGCCTTCGCCGCGAAAGATTTTGTTCTTTGGTGTGGGCGTAGTCGAGCAGGTCGTCGTAGCGGTCGAGATGGTCTTCGGAAATATTGAGCACGGTGGCGGCGGCAGGGCGCAGGCTTTCGGTGTTTTTCTGAGCCTGGAAGCTGATACTCGAGCACCCACACGTCGGCCTTTTTGCTGCCGCGCTGCATTTCGGCCTCCAAAAACGGGCGTGCCGATATTGCCCGCGATGACGGTGTCCAGCCCGCTTTGTCGGCACAAAATGGCCGACCAGACCTGTTACCGTAGTTTTACCGTTGCTGCCCGTGATGGCGATAACCTTGTCGCCGCGCGCGTTGAGAATGTGTAGCGAGGATTTCCACGTCGCCCAACACGCGCCCGCCGTTTTGCTTGAACGCGGCGATGTCGTCTGCCGTTCGCTGGATGCCGGGGCTGAGGGCAAGGATGTCGAAACCATGCGCCAGCGCGTCTTTTCAGACGGCCTCCGTAGCACCCAATGCCTGCGAAACGGGTTTAGTAATTCGGAGGCGCTGATCGGCCGACAGTTTTTCATCGTAAGCCGCCACGCTTGCGCCCTGCATCGCGCAGATAGTCCAGCATGGAGAGGCCGGTACTGCCCATGCCGGCGACGAGGATTTTTTGGTTTTTCCAGTTCATTTTGGCAACTTCTTTCTAGGGGTTTCAGACGGCATCAGTCCAAGACCGTCTGAATGTTTGGGCTTGCACTGCCAGTTAAATTCATGTTCAGGCTTGCGCCGCCCATTGTGCGGCCAGTGCGCTGAATGCCCGTGCATAGCTTTTGGCCGTAGCGGCGGCGCGCTTGATGTAGTTTTCAGCCGCAGATAGTCGGCGGTGAGGGCGCGGCGGCCGCGTCGAGCCAGCGGCGGGCGGCGTAGAGGTGCGGGTCGGCGTTTTCGGTTTCGATAAAGCGCAGGGTGAAGTTGTCGAAGGTCTGCCGCGAGGAGTGGCGGTGTTTCGGCAGCCGGTGTAGGCGACGATGGCGGCGATGCCGACGGAAATCACGGCGGTGAGGTCGGCCAGGCGAGGCTTTCGGGCAAGCTGCATGGTGTTTCAGACGGCCTTTTGAGGTTTCAGACGGCCTCGAGGCCGTCTGAAAAGACAAATCAGCGGATTTTCAGCGTGCTCAAACCGACAAGCACCAAGACGATGGTGATGATCCAGAAGCGGACGACGACTTGGCCTCTTTCTTTCCAGCCTTTTTGTTCGTAGTGGTGGTGGATGGCGCCATCAGGAAAGATGCGTTTTTGCGCGCTTTAGTACCAACCGACCTGCAACATCACGGACACGGCTTCGACAACGAACAGGCCGCCCATGATGAAGAGGACGATTTCGGCGCACGATAACCGCCACTCGTGCCTAGTGCCGCGCCGAGCGCCAGCGCGCCCACGTCGCCCATAAACACCTGCGCGGGATAGGCGTTGGAACCACAAAAACTGAGGCAGGCGCCGCACATGGTCGGCAGAACACGGCCACTTCGCCCGCGCCTTTGACAAAGCGGGTAGCTGCAGGTAGTGGCGAAATCGTAGTGGCTGGGAAACGTAGGGCTGAAAACGGCGAGGCCGCCCGCCACGAGCACGACGGGAAAGGCAGCGAGGCTCGTCGAGGCCGCTCGGTCAGGGTTCACGGCGTTGGACGCCGACGATCACGAGATAGGTGAGGATAACGAAGCCCAGCCCGCCCAGCGGATAGGCAAACCGTTTGAAAACGGAATAGCAGCCGCCCGAGGCGGGCAGCTTGACGACATAAAACAGCGTGATGCCCGCCGCGAGGGCGACGGCCGACCGCCAGGCCATTTTTGAATTTGGCCGACACGCTGTTCGTCTTTGTAGACGACTTTGCGCCAGTCGTCGTAAAGCCCAGCGCGCCCGTGGCGAGCAATACGCCCAGCAGTATCCAGACATAGGGTTTTCCCATCTGCCCCACAGCAGCACGGACACGGTGATGGCGGTAGAGGAGAGCGAGCGCCCAGCGGTGGGCGTGCCGTTTTTAATCAGGTGGGTTTGCGCCCGTCGGCACGCACGGCCTGGGCTGACTTTTGAGTTCGGCAAGTTTGCGTATCGTCCAAGCGACCCAGGAAGCAGCGAGAAAAACCAGCGCGGTGAGCGCGGCCATCACAGCGCGGAAGGTGGTGTATTGAAAAACATTCAGCGCGCTGAACCAGCCGCTGAAATGCGAGAGCCAGACAAACATGGGGCTTCCTTTTGTTTATTGCTTGGGTTGTGTGGTTTTGGTATGTGGTTTTTGGGGTGTTTCAGACGGTCTGACGCGGCTTGTTTACGGCGCAAAGGATGCGGCGACACACAGCGGCGGATTGCCCGGCCGCACGCTGCCGCCGATATCGCGGCAGAGGTCTTCGTACAGAAACGCCTGCGCGCGCATACCGGCGTAAAACATGCCCAACAAGGCGGCGGTCAGCAGCAGGATTCTGCCTGTTTTGGCTTTGTCCATCGTTGTCCTTTCTTTTCAGACGGCCTATCTGAAATAATCTTCGGCATCAGGAAACACAGGCACACCATCACCGAAGCAAAGGCCGCCACATCCAGCCACGACATCCACGGCTGCCACGGATAAAGCCAGTGGCGCAGGGTGTTTTCGGCGATAAAGGCCAGCCCGCCCAGCAGCCCGATGCGCCGCGCCCAATCGCGCCCGCGCCACAGGCCGTAGGCCACCGCACCCATCGCCAGCGAAAACAGCAGCGGCTCGGCCACGGAAACGGCAAACCAGCCCGTGCCGATAGTGCCTTCTATCGTTTTGCTGTCCAGCTCCGTGCGCCCGTGCCACAGATAAATCGCGGTGTTCAGCGGCCACAGCACAGCCGTGGCGGCCACCACGCAGACGATAAACTGCAAAAGCACGGGTCTTTTCATCGTTGTTTCCATTAAGCCGTATTGAGCTGCAGCAGCTTTCAGACGACCTCTTTCTCTTCCAGCGCCCCGACGACTTCTTCCATTTCCATAAAGCGCGAACCCTTCACCAAAAACGCTCGCGCCCTCGGGCAGGTTGTATTCCAGCACCTGAATCAGCGGATCTTTGGCGGCAAACCACAAGCCTGCCGCACCGAAAGTTTCCGCCGCTTCCACGCTTTCGTCGCCGACAAAATAAGCCGCTTCGATGCCCTTTGTCGCGGGCGTATGCGCCGACTTCGGCGTGCATGGCGGCGGCTTCGTCTTCGCCCAACTCGCCCATGTCGCCCATCACAAAACACGGGAGCGGCGCGGCAGCGCGGCCAGTACGTCGATGGCGGCTTTGCGCTGTCGGGGCTGGCGTTGTAGGTATCGTCAATCAGCGTCGCGCCTTTGATGCCGCGTTTGACTTTCAGACGACCTTTAATGTTGCTGAACTCTTTAAGGCCGTCTGAAACCTCGTTCAGGGTCAAACCGGCGGCCAGCGCCAGCGCGGCGCGCAACGGCGTTGTGGACATTGTGGCGGCCGGTACGGGCAGTGACACGGCGGCGGCTTCGCTGCCGCACACCAAATCACCTCGCACGAAAGCGGGATGCAGCACGATATTTTGCGCGTGCACGCCGCCGCCGTCCACGCCGAAAGTCTGCTGTTTGTGCGCGGCAGAGGCCGTCTGAAAAATCTCTGCGTTGGCATCTTCGCAGGAATTGGCGTGAAACCGTCCGCGCCCAAACCCTGATAAATCTCGCTTTTGGCGCGGGCGATGTCGGCTGTGCCGTCGAAGCCGCAGCCGACATGGGCGCGTAGCGCGTTGTTGACCAGCGCGGCATCGGGCTGGCTGATCTGCGTCAGCACTGCGCAGCTCGCCGAAATGGTTCGGCGCCCATTTCAATCACGGCATAGTGGTGTTTTCGTTTAATTTCAACAGCGTGAGCGGCAGGCCGATATGATTGCTTGAAAATTACCTGCCGTCGCCAGCACGGCCGCATCGCCGAAGCGTGGCGGCGCAACACGGCGGCCAGCATTTCTTTCTCACGGTCGTCTTGCCGCCCGAGCCGGTGATGCCGAACACAAACGGATTCACGTTTTTGCGCCACGCGTGCGCGAGTGTCTGCAGGCACGCCAGCGTGTCGCCCACAAGCAGCGCACCGCGCAAACCGGCGCACCTCCGCGCGACACCATACCATCGCCGCCGCGCCTGCGGCCGATACGTTCGGCAAAGTCATGGCTGTCGAAACGCCCGCCCTCGAGCGCGAAAACACATCGCCCTCACGGATGTCGCGGCTGTCGGTAACAATGCGCGACACGGCGCGGTTTTCTGACGGCAGCGGCAGATTGAGGGTCGGCAGATGAAGTTTAGGTCTAGTGTCGATGTTTGATTCTAAAATTTTGTTTTGTTTTCAATCGGTAGTGTTTTCAGACGACCTTTCATGCTTTGCCGGACAAAGGTCGTCTGAACCATTTTCAAACGGCTGCACATTGCTGCTGCTTCACAACCTTCTTTTTCAAACGGGTTTTCAAATACACTTCAGTATTTACGCGGATTGTCGCTTCCGTTAGTTTTGACCGTATCCATATTTTTTCTCGGAATCCTGTTTCAGGCAATCTCAAAGCTCATTATTATCCGCAAATGTTCCATCAGACTTTTAGGCGTAGTAAAACGCGTCCATACATACTGCTTAACGCGGCTGCTTGTGTATTGTCCAAATCGGCTACCAAAATAATAAAAATTATCATCAGCCAGATTCAGCTCGTTTTTCAGACGCACATATTTTTCTGATGTCTTTTCTAAACTCACCCGATTTGCACTCGATAACCACAGGTTGCTTCCCCACTTGGCAGAAACACAACATCCAACTCATGTCGGTCTTCATTGCCAAATTGGATTTTTGACGTTGCGGGCGCAAGAAAAACATAAGACTTTTCCTCTGTGCTTTTGCCTCTGCCAACATTTTTCCCTAATGCAAACCATTCCAGCCATCCTCCATTGAAAAATGTTTGATCAAAGTAGCACTTTGCAGATTCAAGCGAACAATTTTGTCCCTGCTTTTTGGTAGAAATACTTGGAAAACAGGGTATGGCTGTAAAAATTGGCGGCAAAGATTATTGATAGCCTGCCCGTCTTTTTGGCTCATTTTTCCCAAACTCAAACTGATACCCGTATGGTTGTTCCTGTATGCCCAGCCAATACGGCTCAGAATATCTTTTTGTCAGATGATATTTGCTGCCTAAAACATCGGCAGCTTCATCAAAATAACCGCTCATATCCACTGCTGAAAAATCAAACTCGGCAACAATATTATTTTGAGCAAAACCAACGTTTCAAAGGCTCATGCTGCTCCGATGTAGCCAAAATATCGGTTGCAGAAAGATTTACACCGACCAGTAGATTGCCCTGATCGGTTTGCTCTTGGTCGGCCTGATTTGTTTTCATCAGTTTCGCCTTGCTGCTTCAAAGCCTGTAATTCGCGGTTCACTGAAAAATAACGCTCCAAGAGTTTTTTCACAAAAAACAGCGTATCGTAAACTTTTACAGGCGACTTGCACTGCGGGCAGGAAATATCAGCCATTTGAGGCTGATACGGATGTTCGGCCATATAGCCGCATTTGTTACAGCGGTGAATACCCACTCGGTTCTCTTTCCCTATTATTTTGGATTTTACAGTTAATGAATATATCAAATATGTTTTTCAGACGGCCTCAAATGCCCTAGCTGCCGAATCTTTGCTGTACTGCTGGTAATCGAAAAACAAGGACGACGGTTTTGCTGTTTTTGCGGTAGGGGTAGTACAGGTGTGTTGCCGCCGTCGGCCTGAAAGCGGACGCCGCCCCTGCCCGGCAAAAACCTGTTGTAGATATTCGCGCTCGGCCAAATCGGCGGCGTAAATATGGTCGATTTTTGCGCACGGTTTTCACACGATCCCGTTTCTTGGCGAAGAAACCGTCGGCGGCGGGCTGCACGCCGGTCAGGGTTGCGGTAGCTGTCGGTCCGTCGTAAAAGCGCCGTAAACAGGTTTGCCGCCGATGGTGTCGGGGCGATCAGGGAAACGCTGCGGAAGGCGGTGTTTTTCCTTTTCCATTAGTTTGAGCGTGTCGCCGTTTGCAGGATGTAGGGCAGGTCGAAACGGTAGTCGGCCAGCGCGGCGTGTCGCCGCTTTGTACGATGCGCTCGGCCGATTGCAGTGAGAATCTGCTGCTTGCGCTGTTCGGAGGTAGCTGCCGCCAAACAGCAGTGCGGCCAGCAGGGGAAACAGCGCCAGCAGCAGCCACGCTGTTTTTGCCGCCCGCCGCCGTTTCCCGATTACGCTCGGCGATGCGGGTCAGGTTCAGCATGATGTTGAGCATCAGCGCACCCGCCATCAGGGCGATGATGCCCAGCACGCTCATGGCGAACATTTCGGTGATGTGTTCGCGGAACACTTTCAGGTCGAACACCCTGCGCCAGTATGAAGGCGAACACCCAGTACACCAGCAGCAGCACCGATACGATGCCGATGACGTTGGTGAGTTTGACCAGTTTCTTCAGCGTTCATTGCTGACTCCCGTTTTCAGACGGCCTCGCATGAAGAAAGGCCGTCTGAAAAGGGTTTTGCAGCTTTCAGACGGCCTTTTTGCTTTTACTGCCGTTTGCCCAGCGCCGCTTGGGCAATTTCAAAGTCGGAAAAATGATGCTTCACGCCCTGTACATCTTGGTAGGGTTTCGTGGCCTTTTGCCGGCAATCAGGATGATGTCGGCACTTGCGGCGTGTTGCACGGCAAATTCGATGGCGGCGCGGCGGTCGGTTTCGACGCGCTCGGGTGCGATACGGCGGGTAGGATGTCACGATGATGTCGTCGGGGTTTTCCATGCGCGGGTTGTCGCTGGTGACGACGACTTTGTCCGCGCCTTTACCGCCGTTGCGCCCATCAGCGGCCGTTTTGCCGCGGTCGCGGTTGCTGCCGCAGCCGAACACGCACCACAGCGCCGCGCCCTGCGGTTTGATTTCTGCAGGGTGGCAAGGGCTTTTCGAGCGCGTCGGGCGTGTGGGCGTAATCGATAACAACCAATGGTTTGCCGCTTTCGATGATGCAGTCCATGCGGCCGGTGGCGGACGGATTTGAGGCGAGCGCGGCCAGCACTTTGTCGAGCGGACACTGCCTGCGGCGCAGAGTACGCCCACGCAGGCGGCGAGGTTTTGCGTTAAACCTGCCCAAGAGCCGCGTTTTGACGCCGCCTTTGCCCGCACGGCGTGTCGAGGGAAACTCCATGCCGTCTGCACAGCGGCGGCAAATGCTGTGATGCGGATGTCGGCCGCATCGCTGTGCCGTAGCTGCACACGGCACAAATCGCGGTCGGCTTCGACGGCCTATCAACTCTGCACACCGTAGTCGTCTGAATTACTCACGGCGTGAGCCAGGCCGCGCCAGTAAACAGGCGCGATTTGACTGCGCCGTAGGCTTCCCATTGTGCCGTGGTAGCCGAGATGGTCGCGCGTGAGGTTGGTAAACACGGCCGTTTGGAACGGCACGCCGTTGACGCGGGCTTGGTCGAGGCCGTGGCTGGACACTTCCATCGCGGCGGCGGTTGCGCCCTGTTCGCGGGAAACGGTGCAGCAGGGTTTGCACCTCCACCGGCGCGGGTGGTGGTGTGGGTAGTTTCTCGAGCGCGCCCCCAAAAGCCGTTGCCCACCGTGCCGATAATCGCGGTTTTGTCGCCGAGCAAATCTGCCACCTGCGGAGTTTATTGGGTAACTGGAGGTTTTGCCGTTGGTACTCGGTTACGCCCCAGACTTTGAGGCCGTCTGAAAGGTTGCCGTACACTTGCGCGGCGAGGATGCCGGGCGCGGTGTTTCAAGTCTTTGATGCCCTGATTGAGCACGTTCCATTCGGGATTCCATTGGAACGCGCCGTCGTCGTCCCAAAACACAGCGGCCGCACCCGCCTCAATCGCAGCGGGAATGTAGCTGCGGGCCGTCTGAATACTCGCCCCGACAGGCAACAAAAATATCGCCGCGCTTGATTTGGCGGCTGTCCGAATGGAGCAAACGCCCCGCCGCGTTTTCACACAGCAGGGCGGAAAGCCGGTTTCCACCGGTGGGTCTGAATCGCTGAACATGATGGCTGGTTTTTTATCCGGCAGCGGGCACGGCGGCTTTTACGGGCTTGCGGGCGGACGCCGAGGATGTTGAGGCTGCCCGCCATAATGCTTTTGAACACAGGGCCGGCAACGATGCCGCCGTAGTAACTGCTGGCGCGGCCTCGTCGATGGTGACGGCAACGATAACGCGGGTTTGTCGGCCGGGGCGAAGCTGATAAACGTGCTGATGTGTTTGTTGGTGGGCGTGGGTGGCCGATGAATCTTCTGGCGCCGTGCCGGTTTTCGCGCCGACGTCGAAGCTTTCTACCGCGCCTGCCGTGCCTGTGCCGCCTTTTTCGGTAACGGCGACCATGATTTTGCGCATGGCTTTGGCGGTGTCGGGTCGGAGGATGCGCCTCGCCTCGGTGCGCGCGTCGAGTTTTTCAATCGAAAGCGGCATCAGGCGGCCGTCGGCGGTGAGCACGGTGTAGGCGCGCGCCAGTTGCAGCAGGCTCATCTGCATGCCGTAGCCGAAGGATATGGTGGCTTGGCGAATTTGCGGTTTTTCCAGCGTTGCGCAGTTGTCCCGAAGCCTCGCTGGAAAGCTGATCTCGGGCTTGCTTTCGAAACCGAGGCTGCGGTAGTAGTCGTACATATCTTCGGCGTCGTACATCAACGAGATTTTGCTGGTGCCGACGTTGAGGGGATTTTTGCATGATGCCGCACGTCGAGCGAGGATACAGGTGCGTCTGCGCACGGGATGTCCGCCGACGCTGTACGGCTGGGTGTTGAACTGGGAGCGCGGGTTGATTTTGCCGTCGTCCAGCGCTTTGGCGATGGGGAAGGGTTTGAGCACTGAGCCGAATCTCGTACATATCGGCAACGGCTCTGCTGCGGCGGCTGGTCGCTGTCGGCTCGCCTGCCTATTCGGATCGTAGGACGGGCCGTTGACCATGGCGAGATTTTCGCCCGTGCGGCATCCAGCACGACGGCGCTGCCCGCTTTGGCCTGGTGGTGCCACGGCTTTGCTCAACCTCTTCATAAGCCAGGGTTTGGATGCGCTGGTCGACCGATAAAACGATGTCGCGGCCATCGTCGGCGCTTGGCCGCCGCCGTCTTCCATGCTGTCGACGATGTGCCCTTGTTGTCGCGCAACACGACTTTGCGGGCCGTCGCGGCTGTGCAGTTCTTCTCGCGCGACAATCTCCAAGCCTTCCCGGCCTTGCCGTCGATATTGGTGAAGCCGATGATTTGTGCGAACAGGCTGCCGCCCGGATAGTGCTGCTGCGGCTTTGCTGGAAAAGCCAGACCCTTGATTTTCAAGGCAGCAACGCGTTGGGCGGTTTCGCTCTAACTGGCGTTTGAGAAACACGAAATCGATGCCCATGTCGGCTTTGGAGCACTTCGACGCTGTCGAGCTTTGACTGATGGTGATTGAGCACGTCGGCCGTGCCTGCAGCTTGGCATCGTCGGCAGCACGGCCAGTTCTGCCCGGCGCACATAGAGCGACTGGTGCGCCTGAGGGCGTACCGTCGTCTTTTTCTTTGTCGTCGCGGAATTTCAGGCTGTCGATGCTGAGCGCTCACGGCTCAACGGTATCGGGTTCTCGCGACGGCGGGCGATATAGGGAAACGGTGCTTTTTCTGGTCGAGACGCTCGCTGATGATGTCGGCAGGCACGTCAACTGCCCCGGAAAGGGTGTCGATTTCTTCGGCCGAGATTGGCTTCGGAAGGGATGGCATACGGGGATTCGGCGGCGCGCTCAACGCCAGGCGCGCGCCATTGCGGTCGAGTGATCAGCGCGCGCGGCAGGCAGCTTTCACGGTGCGCACAGCGCTTGTTGCCCTCTTCTGTGAGGAATTCGTGATGCGAAGTCTGCAGATACAGGCCGCGTCCGATCAGCGCAAGAAAACCGGCGCCCAGCGCGCCGAGCATGAAAATAAATCCGCCCGTTGCTGGTAACCGGCTTTTTGCCCTTTCCTGCCCGGGCAGCATCTTCGGCTTGTATTCGTTCTTAATCAACATACTGCTACTGCTTTGTGGAATTTTCGTGTCCGGCACAGGCCGGTTTTTGTTGTTATTCGGTTTCCACCACTCTGGTGTCGGCGGCCTGCGGCGGTGCGAGTCTGGCTGCCGCCCGTTTGACCAGTTGGTGGTTTGGACAATTCCGCCTGTTTGAGCTGCAGACGGGCGAAACTTTTTCCAGCCCTGCTGCTGCTTTTTCCGCCTGCCAGTTTCGATATGCTGCTGGCGGGCAATGGTTTGCTGGGAGACGACGGCAAGCCCGATCCGAGCGCCAGCACCAGCAATGCGATATTGATATAGTTCATCCGTTTTGGCTTCGGGCAAACTCTGTTGTTTTCAGACGGCCTCACGGTTGCCGAACGCGCCCTTCGGTACGCTCCGCCACCCCTCAGCACCGCCGAACGGGCACGCGGATTGCCGCCACTTCGCCTTCCGATGCTTTCTACTGGGTCGTCGACTGTTTTCAGCGGCGGCGGCAGATCCGCATCAGCGCACCATCGCCCATTTGGGCAGCGCGGCTCGCGGGCGGGAATACCGTTTGGTAAAACTGCTCGACGATGCGCTCTCCGGGCGAGTGGAAGGCAATCACCGCCAGCCGCCCGCCTTCTCAGACGACCTAAGCCGCCCGCGGCACCGCTTTCATCTTCGCTCACGGTTGATGAAAATCCGAACGGCCTGAAACGTCCGTGTCGCCGGATCTTGGCCGCGCTCGCGAGTACGGACGTTTTGCGCCGCGGCTACGCGCCAGCTTTCGTCGGTTGTATCAGACGGGTTTTCAGCCATAGCTGCGCGACAATGGCGCGCGCAATCGGACGGGCAAACTGCTCTTCACCATAAACCTTTGATTACCTCGCAAATTTCGTTTTCGCCGGCAACTGCTGCAGCCACCGCGCCGCCGGACATGCCGCGCGTGGTGTCCATCCGCATATATCCAGGCGCATCGAAGCGAAGCCGAACTGGCGCGAACCGTCGTTCTTATTTTGAGGCGACGAAATGCCCAAATCGAACAGCGCACTCGTCCATTTTTCAATACCCAGCGCATCCAAGGCCGTCTGAAAAGAGGAAAACCGTCGTGTACCACGCTGACCCGGCTATCCTGACGCGCCAACCCTGCGCCACGGCAACCGCCCGCGGATTCTTTGTCAAACACCACCAAAACGGCCGTTTTCGCCGTGAGCTTTGACCAAATCTGGCGGAATGACTGCACACGTCCGGAACGCGCCGCTCGACATAGGATGCCGTCCGAAACCACGTTCAGTGCATCCACCCGCTTCTGTTCAGCAAAACGGTGACATGGAAAACGTTTCGTCGCCCGCTACGCTGGAATCCCATCTGACCCAGCCTGGAAATCCAGTTTTCTGGATCGATGTCGAGCGCGCGGCATCGTCTTTGGCATGGAAGGTTTCCCTGTCCCATTGCTTCCAAACGGTTGACCCCGCCTGTCAGCGCCACTTTATCAAGCTGCTGCACCTTGCGGCGCAGGCTGGCAGGCAGCAGAATCCGATCCTGCCGCGTCCATTTTCATCACTTCTGGCATTGTTGATGCGCAGCAAATCGCGCCATGCAGAGTTCTGGCGTTACCGCCACGTTTGCGACATCAGCCGCTGCGCTTCCTCGCTCCCAAACGCTTCGACAGGAAGCAGCAGCCGCTCGCGGTTTTCCAGCGTGGCAACCAACGCGGGCGTGTATTTGCGCAGAAACGAAAGCAATCGCGGAACTTGGCGGGAACCGCCAAGCCGTCCTCTGCTGTCAGATATTTAAATCGTGAATGCTGCACAAACATAAAACGCGCCTGAAAAATTTCTTAATCAGGGAAAATTGGACACAATTTTGCACCACTTTCCACTCGCCGTACTATAAACACACACGGCATACGGTCAAAACGGAAACCCGGGAAAACAAAATAAGGAACAGACACTTTAAAGACAACCCAAATCCTCGCTCACAAGGGCGCAAAGCCGCGCCATACCACCCGCACCGCCTCTCCTGCAGCAAAATACACGCACTTAACTGATTTTCACCGTGCATGCTGCCGGTCAAAACAGTAACGCACCATACCTTTGCACCATCAATCATCGCGATTGCCATTTCATTTTTACGTTAACCATGACCGCCGCAAACCTTCCCTGAACCCTCCGCAGAAGCCTCTGAATCTTCCGAACACCCCAAACAAACCATCCGAGAAGAAATCGCCCTTCAGACGGCCTCATCCCCTTTTCCCGCTTTATGAACTCGCCCTTACGCCCCGCAATACGGCTATTACACGGGCGGCGCGCACAAAATCGGCGCGGCGGGCGACTTCGTTACCGCCCCCGCCCTCACCCCTATTTGGCCAAACCCTTGCCCGCCAAATCGGCGCGAACTGCCGCCGCAAACCGCCGGTAACGTTTACGACCTGGCGCAGGCACGGCGATTCACGCCACGCTGCTCAACAGCCTTCAGACGGCCTCAACCGCTATTACATCGTCGAACTCTCGCCCGACTGGCTGAACGGCAACGCCAGTTCATCGCCGACAACACCACGGAAGCCGCCGCCAAAGTCGTGCATCTCAATGCCCTGCCCGAAAGTCTTCGACGGCATTGCCATCGGCAACGAAGTGCCCGATGCATGCCTGTCGAACTCGTGCGCCGCGAACACGGCTGCTTTTTGGCAAATCGGCGTCGGCTTTGGAAAACGGGCAGTTTGTTCGGCCGCACATCGCCATTTCACCCGCCCCGCCCTGCCGCAAGCCGCCGCGCAATATTTCGATGCCGAGCCTTACACCGGCGAGCGTCATCCGCGCAATACGCTTTCGTACGCACGCTGGCCGAACGCCCCACGCGTGGCGGCATCATCTCATCGACCAGTGGCTCTGATGCCGCCCAGCAGCCATCCGCAGCGCAACGAAGGCACGCTGATCGGCCACTACCGCCACCATGGCACCGCACGACCCTTTTTCCGCGTCGGCCTCTGACTCGACCTCACCGCCCACGTCAACTCTGCACCGACACCGCCCAAGCAGGCACCGACGGCGATTGGATTTGATCGGCTGCACCACACAAGCCGATTTCTGCTCAACCTCGGTATCACCGGAACTGCTCGAACGGCAAAACCTAGCGCCCCGACTCCCCCGCCTACGTTCAGACGGCTCGCCCCGCAAAAGCTGCCGATGCCGCACGAAATGGGCGAGTTGTTCAGTTATCGCCTTCGGCCGCATATCGGCGTCGACTGGCAGGGCTTTACCCGCGGCGACATTCACAAAACTGTGAGGCGGTTTTAATGATTAAAAATCAATCGGAAAAGAAAAAGCTCAGAAAACCGGTTGCCCAGGGCAGCCGTATAATCGCGGGCTTCACTCACGGCGAATTAGCTCAGCTCGATAGAGCAGAGGAATCATAATCCCTTTGTGTCCGGGGGTTCGAGTCCTCGATTCGCCACCAAAAATTTGGGGGTATAGCCCAGTTGGTAGAGCGCATGGCATGCAAGCAGGTCAGCGGTTCGATCCCGCTTACCTTCCACCAGATAAATAAAAGCAGCTTGGTTTTCAAACCGCCGCTTTTTGCTTTTTGCTCGTGAAAAGGCTGTCTGAAACCCTTTTTCAGACGGCTTTTGCTTTACACAACCTGACAAACCCCGCCGCAAAAGGCACAATCCGCACCTTCTGTCACCCAACTGCAAAAGGACAAACCCATGACCACCGCCACCATCCTCCAATCCTCCCCATCGGTCAAAAGTCGGCATCGCCTCTCCGGCGGTCTTGGATACTCCGCCGCCTCCTGTGGATGAAACTCAAAGCGCGCTGCCTTTGATGCCCACACCGCCAACCCCGGTCAGCCCGACGAAGACGACGGCAATGCCATTCCCAAAAAGCGATGGAATACGGTGCGGAAAAACGCCCGCCTGATCGACCGCCGCGCGCAGTTGAGTACACGAAGGCATCGCCGCCATCCAATCGCGGTGCGTTCCACGTTTCCACCGGCGGCATCGCCTACTTCAACACCATCGCCCTGGGTCGCGCCGCTACCGCACCATGCGCTCGTTTCGCGCAGGAAAGAAGACGACGTCAACATTTGGGGCGACGACAGTGCACTTACAAAGGCAACGACATCGAGCGCTTCTACCGGCTACGGCCTTCTTGACCAATCCCGCGCTGAAAAATCTACAAACCCGGCCCGACCAGCAATTTATCGACGAACCGCGGTCGCCACGAAATGAGCGACTCTCTGATTGCCAACGGCTTCAACTACAAAATGCAGCGGAGCAGTCTATTCCACCGACTCCAACATGCTTCCTGGCGCAACGCACGAAGCCAAAGATTTGCACCCCTGGACAGCGGCATCAAAATCGTCAAAACCCACATGCGGCGTGGCGTTTTGGGGATGAAGACGTTGGAAACTGGAAAGCCGAAACCGTGTCCGTGCGCATGGAGTAGTATGGGCGTGCCTGTTGCGCTACCAACGGCAAAACCTTTGCCGACCCCAGAATTGTTCCTCAGCCAACCGCATCGGCGGCCGCCACGGCCTCGCGGCTGAGTGAGCGACCAAATTGAAAAACCGCATCATCGAAGCCAAATCGCGCGGCATCTACGCGAAGCTCCCGCCATGGCACTGTTCCACATCGCCTACGAACGCTTCTGGCAACCGGCATCCGCCAACGAAGACACCATTGAACAATACCGCATCAACGGCCTGCGCCTGGGCAGACTGCTGTACCAAGGGCGCTGGTTCGACAGCCAAGCGCCGATGCTGCGCGAAACCGCCCAACGCGTTGCCCGCGCGATTACCGGCGGCGCAATCGCTGGAACTGCGCCGCGGCACGACCACGCATTCTCAACTTACCGAGTCGCCCAATCTTCACCCACTGCAGCCTGAACGATTGAGCAGCGGAAAAGCAGAAAAACGCCGCCTTCACTCCGCTGGACCGCATCGGGCCAGCCTTACTCATGCGCAATCCTGGACATTTCCGACACCCGCGCCAAGCTCGGCATCTACTCGCAAAGCGGATTGTTGCAACGCGAAGGCTCGGTATTGCCAAAGTTGGATAATGCGCGAAAACGCGCATAGCGGCAGCCTGAAACGGGGGAATGGTCGGTTTTCGGGCAGAAGCTCGCAAGCTCGCTGCCAGGCTGTCTTTTCAAACTATGAAAGGCCGTCTGAAAACACTCGTTCTGGCTACACATACAAACCGGAAAACCCATGAACACCCTCACCCGCTGCGCTTGAACCGCGTCCGCCTCGAACCCTCACCCCTGCAGCACGAAACCGACCTTGCGCGGCTGTGCGACGGCAACATCTGGGAGCTTTTAGCTACCACTCGCCCCTGCACCCGATCAAGTGGCAGCCTTCATATTCAAACCGCTCCTGCAAACGACGCACGCCTTCCTTGCCGTTATCGACGAAGACAGCGGCCGTCGGCAGGCGGCACTGCCTCTGGCAACACCGACCCTGCCGTCAGCCGACATCGGCTACACCTCCGGTACGCCTGCCCGCGCAGCGCACCCGCATCAACACCTTGCTGCAAACTCATGCTGCTGGACCTGGCTGCCTTTCGACACTCCTTTCGGCGCTGCACCCGTGTCGGCTGGCAGACCGACATCCTCAACACCGCCTCGCAAAGCGCCATCGAACGGCTGGGCGCCAAAAAGATGCATCCCGCGCCGCCACAAAACTGCGTAGAGACGGCAGTGTGCGCGACACCGTGGTTTGGCAGCATGCTGCGTGTGAAGAAGGCCGGTGCCAAAGCCGCGCTGGAAGCAAAACTGGCGGCGCTCGGCTGACGTACAGATCGCCAGGCCGTCTGAAACCTTTTCAGACGGCCTCCTTTACCCTCCTGCGAATCTTTGGTGCGGAGCGTCACTGCGGCAGGCCTTCGTGCACGACAACGTTCCACACTCACACACAAACAGCCCGCGCCCGCGCTGTTTGGAGCCAGTCTTTTGCCGCCTGCGTAGTGGCGTGTGGCGGCCGACCAGCAAAAATGCCGCGCTGTGTCTGGGTGCGGCAGGTGGCAGAGTTCGTGCACGCAGACATAGTCGGCGACGAAATCGGGCGCGCTGACCAGCCGCGAAGTTGAGGCGGATACTCGCGGAGGCGCGCGGCACACGCAGCAAAGGTTTTGGCGTCGGTGAGCGCGCGGTGGCGGCGGCGGGATTGCAGGTTCAGACAGGCCTCGCGTAAGCCCACATGCGCGGCGCGGCAGGGTATGCGCGGCATGCGCGCGCAGCGCGGTCTTTCAGCAGCCGCTTTTTGCTCGGCGGGCGCGGCCTCGGGCAACAGGATGCGCGGAGCCGTCCAGCACCACAGCCGTCCGCACCGCCGTCTGTTGCCAGCGGCAGCCTGCCGCCGCGAAAACCAGATTTCTGGCGGCAGGCCGTCTCGAAAGGCTTTCAGACGGCCCTCGCGTCCATCTGTCCAGCGTCTGCCGCAGAGCAGGTTTTCGCGCGTTCCGCCAGCCGGTTTGCAGATTGCGCCGCCCGGAACCATTTGGGCACGTTGATCGCTTTGCCGCATCCGCTGCCAGCGGGCGCAGGGATGAGCAAGCTTTTCTTTCGCGCTGTGTTTGAGGGCGATGCGACGGGGCAGCCGTCTGAAAGGGTGTGGATAAAGCCGGTCTGCAGGTTTAGATAGGTGAGGCCGTCTGGTGTGCGCGTTTTCAGGACGGCCTTTTGTTTGTTGCTTTTCCATAAACCGGCGTACATTCGGCGTACAAATTATATACGGAGGTAAGATATAATCGTTTGTTACCACAATTACAATATCCGCTTTGACAGCGAGCTCGGTGCGCGACCGGGCACGTGCCGACTTTGAAAGTTACGGTCTTTTCGCCTTCGCAGGCCATCAAGCTGTTTCAATCAGGCTGCCGATACGCATACGGTTCCGCCGCCGTTTACGCACCATGCCCGCACTCACAGCAACGCCGCCCGCCAAAGCCTGCAGGCAGCGGGAGTGAATTCTGCACAGGCCAAAACTGTTACGGCAGCGCACAGGAGATGATGCGGATACAGAAGGGTTGCCGGAATGACGCTCTTTGCCGCTTGGTGCCGACCGGCCAATCTGGCGACGACGCGAAAACAGCTTGCGGCGCACTAAGCGCGACGCGCGGAATGGGCGGAAGTGCGGTTTTGCTCTGGAGCCGTCAGGGAGCTTCCCGGCAAAATACCGCGACGTCAGCCGACGGGTGATTTCTGCAGCGATTACCGCGAGTGCCATGTCAAACCCGATTTGTTGGCGCTGGTTTGCGCCAAACGCGGCGGAGCCGCATTTGGCACGGCTGGCGACGCATTCGGAGCTTTTCGGCTGAACGCTGTGGTGCAGAAGTGAGCGCCGTCTTGAAACTCTGCAGACGGCCTCTTTCCGTTTCACGCGCCCATGTGGCGGGCGCGGGCTGGCCAGCCAGCGGTCGAGATGGGCTTTGACGATGTCGGGGTGCTGCTCAATCAGTTGAGGGCGATTTCGCGGGCGCGTTCAACAGGTGCAAATCCTGTTCCAAGTTGGCGAGCGCAGCATGGGACGCTCGCCTGGCGTGCGCCGAGAAATTCGCCAGGGCCGCGATGTTGAGGTCTTGGCGGCGATTTCAAAGCCGTCGGTGTGCTCTGTAAAACTCACTTTGAGCCGCGCTTTGGCGAGTTCGCTAATGGTTCGGCAAACAGCAATACGCACACGCTTTTGGCTGCGCCGCGCCCGACGCGCCCGGCGCAACTGCGCAGCTGCGCCAGCCCAGCCGTTCGGCGTGTTCGATCACCATCAGGGCGGCGTTGGGACGTCCACGCCGACTTCGATAACGGTGGTGGCGACGAGTACGTTCAGACGGCCTGCGCAGTCGGCCATCACAGCGGCTTTTCGGCGGCTCATACGGTCGCACGAGGCCGATATTGAGTTCGCAAGGCCGTCTGAAGCTGCCCAGGGTTTCGGTGGCGGCTTCAGGTACTGGAGGGTTCTGCCTCTTCAATCAGGGGCAGACCCAGTATGCCCGCTTTAGCCTTTGCGGCAGATATTGAGCAGGTAGCCTTCGACTTCGGTGCGGCGCAGGCTGTTGACGAGACGGGTTTGATGGGGTGGCGGCCGGGCGTGGCTCGTCGATGACGGATACGTCGGAGGTCGGCGAAAAAGCCCATGGCAGGGGTGTGCGGAAATGGGGGTGGCGGACATCTTGGTATTTGCGCACGTCGCGGCCTTTGTTTTTCAGGGCGAGGCGTTGGCGACGCCGAAGCGGTGTTGTTCGTCGACAATCACGAGGCCGAGGTTTTTGAAAGGCAACGTCGTCTTGAAACAGGGCGTGGCTGACGGCGATTTTGGCGAGGCCGTCTGAAAGCAGGGCTTTGGCCTGGTCTTTGCTTTTGCGCTGGCTGCCGGAGAGCCATACTGATGTCGAGGCCGAGCGGTTCAAAACCATTGTTTGAACTTGATGAAATGCTGTTCGGCCAGAATTTCGGTGGGCGCCATTACGGCCACTTGTGCGCCGGCTTCGATGGCAGCGAGCGCGGCCAGGGCGGCGACGATGGTTTTTCCGCTGTTTCACTGTCGCCCTGCAACAGGCGGTGCATGGGAAAGGTTTTGCGCGAGCGTCTTGGCGGATTTCGGCTACGGCGCTCTCGTGCGCCGGTGAGGCGAAGGGCAAGGCGTTGCGCAGGGCTTTGGCTGAGCGAGCTGTCGCCGACAAAGCGGCATGGCTTTGGCTGCTGATACGCTTTTGCCGCGCCAGCGGCTGGAGTAGTGCTGTTCGCCAAGTTCGTCGAATTTGAGCCGCTGCCACGCGAGCAATGTGCCGTCTGAAAGCTGCGCGGCGGTAAACTCCGGCGGCGGCGCGTCAGAGACGCAGGCTTTCGGCCAGATGGGCAGTTCAGACGGCCTAACAGCACGTCGGCAGTATCGCAGCGGCGTGGTGTCTCAAGGCCGTCTGAATGATGCGCGCAGGGTGGCTGGTTGAGGCCGTTTACAGTGGGATAAACAGGCGTGAGGCTCTCGGCCAGCCCGCCGGTTTCGGCATCGCGGATTTTGGGATGTATCATCCGTCGCCGTAAAAACCGTGTTTGATTTCGCCCACGGCGCGGATGCGTTTGCCCACCGCCATTTGCTTCTGATGGCTGGGATAAAAGTGAATAAAGCGCAAAAACAATACGTTGCCCGCACCGTCGCCGATTTGCACGACAAGCTGTTTGCGCGGTTTGAACATCACTTCCCTGATGCAAAACCTCCCTTCCACCTGACACGGCACGCCGACGGGCGCATCTTTAATCGGCATGATGTGGGTTTCGTCTTCATAGCGCAGCGGCAGGTGCAGCACCAAATCCCACGCGGTATGCACATTGAGCTTGTCGAGCTTTTTGGCGGCGGTGTCGCTGATTCTGAGCTGTTTTCGGGTTTCGGGAGTCATGTTTTCCGGTTTTGTGCGGACGGGCGGCGGATTATAGCAAGGCCGTCTGAAATGGGTTTCAGACGGGTTTCCGAACAGGGCACAAACCCGCAGTTTCAGGCTGCGGGCTCGTGCTTTCTGGTCTCGGTTTTGAGTATCGAGGAAAAGGCTGAATCGTATAGGAATCTCCAAGAAAGTTGATATGAAAGACCGAAACAAGGTTCGTTTTGAATGGCCCGGCCGGTGAGCCGGTAGGGCGCATTATATACAAATAATAATGGTTATCAAGGCTTATTTTAATTTGCCGATTTATTTTTAGAAAATTGTTTTTAAAGAGAATATTTTTGCCGTTTTCCTGTTACGAAAACGCGCGTATTCTGCCCCCGCGGCAACGCCGTATAATCGCGCCCCAACCGCAACAGCGAAAATCCTTATGCCGCACCAAGATACCGTCCAAACCGTCCGATGTGACCTGCTCGCCGCCAATGGCCTCGATGCCGGAAACCTCGCCCAAAGCCTCGCCCTCATCGGCGCGCACCACGTCGATTACGCCGACATCCACCGCCAGCGCACCGCCTACGAAAGCTGGCATCTCGAAGAGGGTACTGGTCAAATCGGGCAGCTTCCAAATCAGCCAGGGCGCGGGCGTGCGCGCGCGTGTCGGGCGACAAAACCGCCTTTGCCTACGCCGACAGCCTCGACATCGATTCCATCAGGCGCTCGGCGCAAACCGTGCGCGCCATCGGCGCGCAGGCGGCAAAGCGGCCGTGCGCACGCCGTCTGAAAAAAGCGTCCGCCGCATCCACGGCGATGCCGACCCCATCCGCAGCATGGATGCCGCCGCCAAAATCGCCCTGCTCCACCGCATCGAAGAAACCGCCAAAGCCGCGGACCTGCGCATCGGTGCAGGTCGCGGCCGGGCCGACCTGCGAATACGACATAGGTCTACATCGCCCGCCTCGACGGCCGCCACGCCGCCGACATCCGCCCCCTGGTGCGCCTGAGTGCTCACCGTCATTGCCAAACAGGGCGATAGGCGCGAAATGGGCAGCGCGGGCGGCGGCAGGCGCGGCGCGCCCGAGTTTTTCGACGACGGGCGTGCGCGGCTACGTTGAAGCCGCCGTCAAACAAGCCCTCACCAACCCTCGAATCGCGCCCCGCGCCCGCAGGCGAAATGACCGTCGTTTTCAGGCAGCGGCTGGCCGGGCGTATTGCTGCACGAAGCCGTCGGCCCTACGGCCTCGAAGGCGATTTCAACCGCAAACAGACCAGCGTGTTCTCCGGCCGCATCGGCGAGCGCGTCGCCGCCCGCGTAACCGTGGTCGATCGGGCGACATCGCCCACCGTCGCGGCTCGCCCAACATCGACGACGAAGGCAACGAAACCGGCCGCACCACCTCATCGAAGACGGCATCCTCGTGGGCTACGATGCAGGACGAAACCAACGCCCGCCTGATGGGCGCGTTCCCCACCGGCAACGGCCGCCGCGAAAGCTACGCCTCCGCCCCCATGCCGCGCGGCATGACCAACACCTTTTATGGAAAAACGGCCGCTACGGGCCGGACGAAATCATCGCCTCCATCAACAAAAGGCATCTACGCCGTGAATTTCCGGCGGCGGGCAGGTCGACATCACCAGCGGCAAATTCGTCTTTTCCGCCTCGAAGCCTGGTGGGTGGAAAACGGCAAACCGCAATGTACCCTCGTCAAAGGCGCCACCATCATCGGCAACGGCCCCTGAAGTGCTCAAACACGTTTCCATGATCGGCAACAACACCGCGCTCGACAGCGGCGTAGGCGTGTGCGGCAAAGACGGCCAGAGCGTGCCCAGTAGGCGTAGGGCCAGCCCACGCTGCGTATCGATGCAGGGCTGACTGTCGGTGGCAGCGAGATTTGAGGCCGTCTGAAACCCCGCGTCCGACACAGGGCCAGAGGCCGTCTGAAACCCCGCAACAGGTTTCAGACGGCCTCTTCACATCCGCGCTACTTTCGCCGCAACACCATACCGGAAACACACCGTCCGGCTCGTCCAAAAGCCAAAAGAACATGCCCCGTCTGGCGGCAGAACGCGGCAAAATCGTCGGGCGCGCTCCGCGTCCGTCGCCTCCACCGTCAGCACCTCGCCGCTCGCCAACGCCGCCAGCGCCTTCTTGCGCGCAAAATCGGCAGCGGGCATTTCAAACCCTTCACATCCAAATAATGTCCGTCCATCAAACATTCCTCACAAAAAGGCACGGATTATAGCCTAAGCCCCACACGGCACACAGCCCGCCCCTGCCGACGGTGTTACAATCCGCCGCATTTCCACCCCTAAGGACAGCCATGACCCGCCCCCTCCTGCTCAGCCTCCTCCTCGTTTCCACGCGGCACACGCCAGCGAAAAAGAAACTCTACTAACACCCGCTACGTCGAAACCGAAGCAGACCGCCGCCGCGCCGTCTTCACCGAAACCGAAGAACCCCTGCCGCCCTTCCCCACCGCCGACGGCTGGACGGAACTCTACGTCTCCCCACCTACCCCGGCCAACCCTCATCAGCCGCGACAGCATCCACGCAGCCGACCGCACCGTGCGCTACGTCCTCAACCTGCGGCCGCAACACGGCGGCACTAACAACATCAGCGCAGAAGCCCTCTACTGCGCCGACACCTCCTTCAACCTCCGCGAAGGCAAAAAGCGCCTACAAAACCTACGCCTACGGCGACCTCGTCAACCGCCGCTGGATAGCCGCCCGCAACGCCCGCTGGCAAAACCTCGGCGGCCGCCCCGACAGCGCCGCCGCCGTGCGCGAAACCCTCTACCGCATCTGGTGCCACGACGGCGCACCCGAAACCCGCGAAGGACTGCTGCGGCGGCTGGACGAGCGCGGCGGCAAAAATGCCGCCTCGGGCAGGCAAAACCGCAGAAAGCGACTGAGCCCGCCGCCGCCCAAGGCCGTCTGAAAGTGGCCGTCTGAAAGTGGCCGTCTGAAAGTGGCCGTCTCGAAAGTGGCCGTCTGAAAGTGGCCGTCTGAAAGTGGCCGTCTGAAAGTGGCCGTCTGAAAGTGGCCGTCTGAAAGTGGCCGTCTGAAAGTGGCCGTCTGAAAGTGGCCGTCTGAAAGTGGCCGTCTGAAAGTGGCCGTCTGAAAGTGGCCGTCTGAAAGTGGCCGTCTGAAAGTGGCCGTCTGAAAGTGGCCGCCCGAAAGTGGCCGTCTGAAAGTGGCCGTCTGAAAGTGGCCGTCTGACAGTGGCCGTCTGAAAGTGGCCGTCTGAAAGTGGCCGTCTGAAAGTGGCCGTCTGAAAGTGGCCGTCTGAAAGTGGCCGTCTGAAAGTGGCCGTCTGAAAGTGGCTGTTCGTCGTGTCTGAAAAACCTGCTTCGCAGGTTTTTTCAGACGGCCTTTTTGTATCGGCTGCGCTCTGTTGCAGACATTTAGTCTCCGGCGCATTCCATGCATTCGCTGTGCACTTCGCCGAGTTTGAGTTTGGCCATGGCGTCGCGCAGAGCGGTGCGCAGGCCTTCTTCGATAACGGGGTGGTAGAAGGGCATGTCGAGCATTTGCGGCACGGTCATGCGCATTTGGTGCGCCCAGGCCAGCAGGTGGGCGAGGTGTTCGGCGTCGGGGCCGGCCATTTCGGCGCCGATAAAGCGGCCGCTGCCCTGTTCGGCGTAGAGGCGCAGGCGGCCTTTGTTGACGAGCATGACGCGGCTGCGGCCCTGGTTGTGAAAGGAGACTTCGCCGGTAACGACGCATTCGGGGTTTTTGTAGCGTTCGCGCATTTGGGTGTATTCTAGCTGCCGACGGTGGCAATCTGCGGGTCGGTGAAGACGACGCCCATCGAGGCTGCGGCGCAGGCCGTTTTCTATGTTTGGGTAGCGGCCGGCGTTGTCGCCGGCGATTTTGCCCCTGGTCGCTGGCTTCGTGCAGCAGGGGAAGCTGGTTGAGGCGTCGCCGGCGATGAAGATGTGCGGGATGCTGGTCTGCATGGTCAGCGGGTGGGCTGGGCACGCCGCGCGTGTCGCGTTCGATATCGAGGTTTTTCCAGGCCGATGTTGTCGGTGTTGGGGATGCGGCCGGCGGCGGCGAGGAGGTATTGGGCGGTGAAGACGCCGCTGTCACCTTTTTCGCGGTCGTGCCAGTTGATGACGATGTCGCCCGCTTCGTTGCGGGTGATTTGGGTGTCGGCGTCGAGGTGAGGGTGAGTTCCGCGCCGAAGACGGCTTTCGGCTTCGGTGAGGATTTCCGGATCGGAAATGCCGGCCAGCGAGCCGCTGAGGCCGAAGATTTCGACTTGACGCCGAGGCGGTGCAGCGCCTGGCCGAGTTCGAGGGCCGATGACGCCGGGGCCGAAGACGGCAACGCTTTCGGGCAGGGTGTCCCAGGAGAAGACGTCGTCGTTGACGATGAGGCGCTCGCCCGCGGCTTCGCGCCATTGCGGCAGGATAAAGGGGCGCGAGCCGGTGGCAATGACGATGCGGTCGGCACGGATTTGTGTGTGGTCGTCGATTTGTACGGTGTGCCTGTCGATGAAGCGCGCCGCGCCCATGATGCGTTTTTCAGACGGCCAGGCTTCGACGTCTTCGACAACGAAGCCGACAAAGCGGTCGCGCTCGCGTTTGACGCGTTCCATGACTTGGCGTCCGTCGACGCGCACGCTGCTTTTGTCGAGATGAACACCAAAGGGGTCGGTGTGCAGGGCGTGGTAGCGGGCTTCGGCGGCGGCAATCAGCAGTTTGAGGGCATGCAGCCGACGCGGGCGCAGGTGGTGCCGTAGACGTGCTCTCGACGAGGTAGACGTTGTCGTGTGCATCAGGGCGTTGCGGAAGGCGCCCATGCTGGCGGTGCCGCCGCCGATGACGACGTACGTCTGCTGTGAGTTGTTTCATATTGTTCTTTCAGACGGCCTGTGCGGCGCGTAAAGCGGGTTGAAAGTTACTCGCTAACGCGGCAGTTTGCTGCGAAACGGCGTTACCCGAATAACCCTCGGTTATTCGGACGGGCTGTCGGCGCAGCCCCGCGATGTGGTGTGTTTCGTGTTCTTTGTCCCTGAAACGGATGCGCTTTTTCAGACGGCCTGACTGTTTAGTTTTTGGCCAAGTAGACTTCCGATTCGTCGCTGCTGCCGATGTACTGGCCGCCGATGAAGATTTGCGGCGCGGAGGTTTTGCCGGTGATGGCGCGTACGGAAGTGGTGGTGGCGTCGCGGCCGAGGACGATTTCTTCGTAGGCCAGACCTTTTGTCTTTGCAGAGCCTGTTTGGCTTTGGCGCAGAAGGGCAGCCGGGTTTGCTGAATACGGCGATCGAGGGCCTGCTCTTCCAGTTGGGATCGATGTATTTGAGCATGGTGTCGGCGTCGGACACTTCAAAGGGGTCGCCGTCTTTTAACCGGCCCGATGAAGGCTTTTGTCGACTTTTGCCGTCTTCGACCAGCATGGAATAGCGCCAGGAGCGGTCACCGAAGCCTGCCTTCTTTGCTCACCAGCATGCCCATGCCGCGGGTGAAGTCGCCGTTGCCGTCGGGCACGACGGTGATGTTCTCGGCTTCCTGGTCGGCCAGCCAAGCGTTCATAACGAAAGTGTCGTTGACGGATACGCACAGGATGCTGTCGACGCCGCGGGCAAAGAATTCTTTTGGCCAGCCTCGTTGTAGCGCGGCAGGTGGGTGGAGGAACAGGTGGGTGTGAACGCGCCGGGCAGGGAGAAGACGACGACTTTTTTGCCTTTGAACAGATCGTCGGTGGATACGTCGACCCAGGCGTCGCCCTGACGGGTGTGGAATACGACGGAAGGAACGGTGCTGCCGGTCAGTTCGGCTTCGGTTTTGATGTTGATGCTCATGAAATACTCCTGAATGCAAGGGTTGTGAAAACGATCCGGAGCGATGCCGCCCCAGATAAAGGATAAACCAATAATGCTGCGCATTGTAGCGGCGCGATAGCAATTTGTATAATTTATTGTTCAAAATTTTTTGATTGCAAATGGCTATTTAATTTACCCGATCCGTTTTCCGCCTGCGCCGTTTCGGGTAGGACAATTCTGTCTACCGTGCCCGCAACGGCGGCTTCTACGCGGTCTTTCAGGGCGAAACGGTCGCCTTTCGGGCGGATTTGCGGCAGAAAATCGACGCGGATTTGGATTTCGGGCATCGATACGATGCGCCACAGGGTGACGGGCAGGGAAACGTTACTGAACGTAGGGCGGTCGGTGCGGCGGTTGCGGCCGTCGTAATAGCGCAGCGCCAGCGGCTGCACGTTCACGCCCGCATCGATGGCCGACTGGAACAGCGCGGCTTTGAAGGCAGTGATGCCGTCGCTGTTCGATGTGCGCGCTTCGGGGAAAAAGCAGACGTTTTGGCCTTTTTCCAGCGAGCGGACGATGGCTTCGTTGATAACGTTGATGTCTCGCGGCTGCTGCGGTCGATGAAGACGGTGTCGGCGTTGTGGGCGGCGCGGCCGACAAGCGGCCAGCGTTCGAGTTCCTTCATTGCGATGAAGCTGCTCGGGCATTGCGCGGTGATGGCGAAGATATCGAGGAGGGAAACATGGCTGGCTGCCACCAGCACGCCCTGCGGCGTTTCAGACGGCCTCGCCGCGCACGTCGAGCCGCGACGTTGAGAATGTTGAGCGCGTTGTTGCAGATGGCGGCAAATTCGGCGTTACGCACGCTTTTGCGGCGCGCCGCCCAGCCTGCGGATGCGGCGTACTGTGGCAATCAGCCAGCCCGCCATTTTGAACAAGCGGCGAAGCGGGTAGAAGACGGGCGGGCGGGCATAACGTTTGCCGGAAACAAAAAAACGGCGCAATCCTAATTTCAGACGGCCTCTTATGCCAGCAATTTTTCCCTTTTTTGCACAGCAGCCAAGAGGCGGAGAGCATCTGAAAGCGATTTTTCAAAAACATCATTTTCACGTTTATATTCCGACCGGCAACATCCGCTGTATTACCTATCGATGCCGCAGTATAAAAATCACCGTTTCTGTCGGAATATTCGCAAAAGTCAGCCGACAGCACCGTATGCATTGATGGACAACAAGGCAAAGCTAAAACCCTTGCCCGCCTACCGTCGCAACAGCGTCTAGAACGCACAACACAAACCTGTTGAGACCCAAAAGGCCGTCTGAAAAGCTTTCAGACGGCCTCAATCCCAGCTTTTACCACTTCATCCCACCGGCAACCATTTTGCTTTCAAACTCCAATAATCCGGCAGCAAACAATGGCTGCCAGCCTATATAATTCAGGCCGTCTGAAAACGGAGTTTCAACGAAATAAAAATTCCGAAAAGCTTTTCAGACGGCCTGAAGCCTCCGTTAGCCGCAACAGACTCCCAAAAACAGAATACCGAAAGGAACAAACAATGAAAAATGCGTGGCGCTGACCGGCGCAGGCATCAGCGCCGAAAGCGGCCTGCAAACCTTCCGCGACAGCGACGGGCTGTGGGAGGGCTGGCGCATCGAAGACGTTTGCACGCCCGAAGCCTTCGCCCGCCAGCCGCAGTGGTGATCGACTTTACAACGAGCGGCGGCGCAAAAAGCGGCGGCAGCCGAACCGAATGCCGCACACAAAGCTTTTAGCTGAGTTGAAAAAGTATTACGATGTGCAAATCATCACGCAAAACGTGGACACATCTGCACGAGCGCGCGGGCAGCAGCAGGTGCTGCATCTGCACGGCGAATTGGACAAGCTCAGAAGCACGGCTGACGAAACGGATATTATGCCGTGGAACGGCGATCAGAAGCCGTCCGGACCGCGACCGTTACGGCAATCCGCTGCGTCCACACATCGTCTGGTTCGGCGAGGCCGTGCCGCTGATGGACAAGGCGGCGCGCATGGTGCGGCGCCGACATCGTGATGGTGGTGGGTACGTCACTCAGGTTTATCCCGCCGCGTCGCTGTTTCATTATGCCCGCTCCGACGCGTCGGTTTATCTGGTTGATCCGAAACCGAATCTGAACGGCGTGCGGGCGGAGGTGTTGGCGAAAAAGGCGGCGAAGGGTGCCGCAATTGGTTGGCGAACTGATTGCGGCGGCACGGCGGGAACAGGGCTGAATGCCGCGGAAAACAGTTGAGGCGTCTGAAAAACGGACTGCTTCGCTTTTCAGACGGCCTCGGTAGGCAGAGTATCAGACGGCCTCCGCTCAATCTTTGCGGACGCGCATAAACGTGGCGAAACGGGCAGGCTTTTGTGTGAAACCGCGATAGCGGTAAGTGATAACCGAACCGACAGACGGCGGATTGGCGCGGTCGGCATCCTTGAATCCGCTGCCGATTTTTGAATTCGCCTAAATTGTTGCGGCAGCCGATAGAGCCGAGTTTGCCCGCGTATTTGCCCTCCTTCGTAATGTTTGGTGACGGTGCATTCCGCATCCCTGCTGCGGTTTCAGTTTCAGATAGCTGCTGCTGCTCCCGCCGCATAAGGTACGGCAGGATCGCGCAAAATCACGCCCTCACCACCTCCCGCAACGATTTTTCCATCATGGCGCGCGCTTTGGGCAATGTCTTTCACCGGCATCTGCCTGACCACCGAAATATTGGCGGGATATTTTTCAGACGGTCTTCTATAACCGCCAGCCGTTTGTAAAGATTCCCCTGAGCCTGCGGCACGTCAAAAACATGCAGGCGTATGCCCGACCAATCGCTCCGATGCGGAACGGACAGCGGCGGAAGTCTGCTCGAAACGTCCGCGTCCGGTGTAAAAAGCTCTCCATCCAGCGGATAATCGGGAAAAATTTTTGGTAAACCCGGCGGCGGCGTAAAAGCATAACCCTGACGGCTGGAGCAGTTTTTACCGTCCCAATCATGCGCACACGTCCAATTTTTCGCTTGCCGCCCAGTTTTTCCACGTGCTGATTGTGGTACTCCTCAGCCAGCATCAGCGAAGGGCAGCTAGGCTGCGCAGCTTGTGGAAAAAGCCCACAGAAAAATAAGGTTTTTCACCACACATTCTCAAAACAATTGGTTTGCATGTAGTTATCACATATAATTCAGTAGATTGCAAGCCATGCAAACCCATAACAATATCCAGCCAAGGAAAACAATGTCGCTACACGTCGAAATCATACCCGTTACCCTGTTCCGCCAAAACTGCACGCTGATGTGGGATGACGAAAGCGGGGAGGCCGTGTTCACCGATGCGGGAGGCAATGTCCCCCGCCTGATGGAAGAAGCAGAAAAACGAAATCTGAAAGTAAAAGCCGTCTGGCTCACACACGGACATCTTGATCATATGGCGAGTATCGAAATCACCGCTCTCAACCCCAAAATTCAGGTTTTCGGCCCCTACGAAGCAGACTGCTTCCTACTTGCCGACCTCACGTCCATCACCAAACAATATAATTTCCCACCTGCAAAACCTTTTATACCAACCCACTGGTTATCCGACGGAGACACGCTGAAGGTCGGAAAATACGCTTTCAAAGTATTGCACGTTCCCGGACACACACCTGGGCATGTCGTTTTTTATTGCGCTGAAGCAGAATTATTGATTGCAGGGGATGTCATCTTTTACGAAAGCATAGGTCGAACCGATTTTGAACGCAGCAATCACGAAGATTTGATTCGCAGCATCAGAGAAAAATCTTCACTCTTGCTGATGATACCAAATCATCACTGGTCACGGGCGCATGACTACCGTGAGGACACGAGAAACAACATAATCCATATCTTTGAATTTTGGGCATCTGCACTCAAAAATTCTATAGGTTTTATGCCACAAGAATCCAACAAAAAGCGCAAACAACACGCTAATTTTTACATAACATGAAATTTCCCCGATTCACATCAATCCCCGGATTACCTGTACAGAGAGTTGTTGCACACGCATAACTACTAACGGCTAACGGCACATTCGTTTTCAGCCTGTTTTAGTGGGAGCCCCGACGCCAGCCGCACAAGCAGCCGCAGAGCCCTCGCGAAGCTGCGGTTTCTGATCCGTAAA